>Ga0210044_10000114_pt1 | contig 109834 bp, 111 predicted proteins | sample CryGey13umfilter_2_FD_183959 | JGI IMG/M metagenome (GOLD analysis project Ga0210044, IMG submission 183959) | Groundwater microbial communities from aquifer in Utah, USA - Crystal Geyser 4/9/14 3 um filter (SPAdes) (version 2) | ecosystem: Environmental > Aquatic > Deep subsurface >... | reverse complement strand
AACAGTTCAATAAATCAGCAGCGTGAGACCTTTTCGATTTCAGGCAAAATACTGGCTTAACCTGGTATTTTTCAATGTTATATCATTTTAGATATAATGGTGCGCGTATAATAAAAGTTGATATATTTCAAATTCGCGCACGGATATAAACAAGTGGGCAACACGGCGTAGTATTACTTTTTTTGAACGATTGCTTTTGGTAATTTTAAGATAGATTCACCTGCTCCCTTATAAAGAGGTAAACCCAAAATATTTTCAGTTCCACTATGTGTCGGATGTGGGTACTGAAAATAGTGTAAGTTTTTAGCTGCCACAAAAAAGAGTCTACGTCTTTTTTGGGGTACGCCATAATCAGCAGCCATCAATTCTCTATGCGTAACTTCATAACCGATATCTTGGAAGGATTTGTAAATTTCCTCGATCATGTTAGCGCTTTTCACTTGGGCTAGTCCGTATACATTCTCCATGACAACTATCTCTGGCTGCAAAATGTCGACGTGCCTAATATAGTCTCTATAGAGAACCCCAAGTGGATCTTTAGTTGCTTTCTGCTTTCCAGCCACGCTAAAAGGTTGGCACGGAGGCCCACCTATAATTACATCTGGATTTTTCCCTATTACCTTTTTTACTTTTATCGGGTCAAGCGTAGTTATATCCTCTCGATGAAAATTCCACTCAGGTCGATTATGTGTAACAGTGGCTTCAACCCATTTTTCAATATCGGTTGAGAAACGTGTTTCAAATTGAACTATATCGTCTGATGCTTGTTCAAAACCTAAATCTAAGCCTCCAGCTCCAGTAAAGTATGATGCTATACTTTTTTCACCCCCCTGATTTAACCGCTCAAAGTATTTAGCAACTTCTTTTGCTAGTTCTCTTGCAAGCCCAACAGGTACAGCATTGCCGATTTGTTTTTGGACTTGTCCAAGAGTTCCTTTGAATTCATAATCAAGAGGGAAGTCTTGTAAAACAGCCGCTTCTCTTGGGGTTATATACCGATCATCCTTTGGATGAACAAATTTATTGAATATATAAGCAGTCACTGTAAGCGATGGTTTATCTTCTTCTAGGCGTAACAGGCGCATATTAGGTCCACCTGTTTTTTTAGCACCTGTTCGCACAAAACTTTCATGTTGAAGGTGTTCAGGTAAATCCCCCATCTTCCCACCAGGCGGAAGGTGCTTCATTCGCTCAAGGACTATACCCGTGTACTCTCTTGTCTCATGATTTGGAAAATTCATAGTTCAATATCACGCAAAATAGGTTCTTCTAATGTAAGTATAAAATCAAACGCCCTCCGAAGATTTTCGGAGAAAATTGCTTTTTGGCCATTAACATCGGCTAGATCGTCTTCCATCCCCCACAACATATTGACAAATGAGGATACATATTCGTCACCATGACGATAGGCTGGAAGGTTGGATATTATAGCTGTTTTAATGCTTGGGTCATCCTTTACATGAGTCCCGATTTTCAATGTTTGATATATACCTTTTTTAATGTCATCGGTTCGATCCATTCCAGCACTGGTTTTTCCATCGCTTATTGATTCTGATTTAGGCCAACCATCTCTATCTTTTGCTATTTTAGGAGGGTTTCCACTGGCATTAGCAAGGTAGTACATTCTATTTTGACGATCTTTTTTTGTATAAGCATCCCTGGCTGATAACCACTCATTAATACAATGATTGATTAATGGCATATTTACTTCATCAACAAAAAAGTCAACAAGTGGCTTAAAAGGCCATAAGTCACTGCCAACTTTGCCGAGATTAATAGAGCCTATACCATGAAGAAAAATAGCGGAATCACAAGCTCTTAATTGAGAGCTTGTGATAACAACCTTTTCATGTTCACCTTTTAAGCAACTCTCAGGTAGTTCAAAGAGGAACGGATAAGTAAGAAGGGGGGCTGATTTCACCTCTGCCAATATGACCATTCCATTTTCATGCTTAAGAACAGCATCAGCAGCCTCAGAGCCCCCCACTGCAATGACTTCAGTGATTTGTGGATAAAGCTTTTCAATAAACCTTAAGATAACCTCACTACTTAACTTTCCTAAGGCGCCTGATTGAGGTTTAATTGCTTTTTGATACGCCCAGATATCTTTATTTGTAAAGCATGGCGAACAAAGATTAATAAAACCTATGTGGGCATTATATTTTCCATTTATGCCATTACATTGTTCAATTGATTTTTCGACTCCCGATGATGCATCAATGTAAGCAGTAGACATAATCAGATCAAAGCAAAATGCATGTACATGAGGGGTTTTATCTACAAGCCAATTTAACAACCGATCCACTTCAGACCTCCAAGGATAATCAGCTAACGGCTCTCTTCCTTTGATGTTCTCAATTTCAAATTTCATTTATTTCTCAATCTATTGATGTTTTTCAGCGTAACGCTGATTGAACGAGTAGCCGGATAACCCTGGCAGATTAAGTTGTTAATTAATAAAACATTTTGCCTTTTATCTTATTAATGTAAAAGAATTAGTTATTTAAATCTATATTGGGCCATCAAACTGACAAATAATGGTCTTCCAAACTGAAGCGTTTTGATTAGTTTACTACCGATAAATAAAATCCGTAAATGAAATAAAACGTCATTCCTACCTCATAATTTGGCGCTAACGTATTGATGCAAATTATTATTTATCTCGATCACTCGTTTCAGCCATTCTTTCACTTCTGGAGAGTCTAACTTCTCATCCATCAACGCTCCCATCTCTGATCTCAACCTTTCCAGTTCGGTTTTCAATTATTCTTCTGTTTTCATTGTATGCAGCCCTGTTAACTCATATTGATTGAGAAAGTATTTTGCCCTTCTTGCTTCAACAATTCAGACGCAACGAGCTTCTTAAGCGAACGAGATACATTAGGTTGCTTCAATGCAAAATCATCTGCGATTTTAGACTGATTAATAATAAAAACTTTGCCCTGCTCAAAACTCGCATATTTCATTATTAGGTAATTCAAAAGCAATACATCAGCTTTCGATAATTTGTGATTGTTCATTGCATTAATAAAGATCGAAACGGCTCTTATATCATTTGTATTGTATTCCATCACGACACCTGTTATATCAGTTTTGATATACCTATAATAGTCAATATAACTCGCATTATTTTGTTTATATCAAATTTGATATACATTCATTTCCTTGTTTTATTTGTAGCCCCAAAAAAATCAAAAAGTTTTCACTGAAAACTGTCACTTGGGTTAAAGAACAATAACAATTACAGTTAAGGTAATCATGTTAAGTCTTTTGATTAATGCTTCTTAATTGCCAACGCTTCCTTTATTTCCAAAACTCTTTTAGCCCACGCTCTAGCCTCTGGAGAGTTTGCCGGCAAATCCATCAATAATGACAGTTCAGCTTGTAGCTGCTTAAGTTCTGCCATTAACTCTGCTTCAGACTTCATCTTTCAATGGCTCCGTTCTAAAAATAATATGCTGTTTTTTATCTTTCAAAGAGCGCATATAAACAGGTTTAGACTCTTCAGCAGCATAATATTTGTCTACGTGTTCCGTATTGTCTAAATGCGCAATAAGGGCTTTAATAGCGTCCCTGTACTTCTCAGGAACGCGCATCACAACGGTATTTTCATATTTTGTTTTACGGCCTGCACCTGGGCGTGAACCACCATGCTGTTTTTTTTCCATTTCATTCACCTTGATTAAGTTACATTATCAAAATTACCTTGATTAAGTTACAATATCAAGATATTTTAATATTAAAATATCATCGCGATAGCCACTAGTTAAGAAGGTACAAAATGAAAAAAACTCCCTTACAACAACTTAAAAAAAAAGCCTTCAAAGACCCTGCCGTGAAAGAGGCTTACGATCTCGATACTTTAGATATCAAGGACGTTGAAGTTGCCAAAATCAGCTACCCAAATAAACCGCAGTAATTTGCAAGCGTCCATGCCCTAATTCACGTGTAATAATTTCTCTAGCCGCTTTGTCGGCCGCTTTCTGCTCGGCAGTTAACTCTTGAGTGCTTACACCAGAAACCGCAGGGCAATCAAATCCCGTTAACGTAAAATAACGCTGATGCGCGTATCGATGACGCAAGCCATGAGCCTTGTCTAAACCAATTCGAATGCAGGTGTTTTCATAACGCTTCATCTGTTGCACATACTTAAGTTCTGGCGGGATTAGGGACTTACCACAGGCCAATGCCTTCGCCTCATTTAATACTTCTCGTTGTGCCTCAGTTAAAATAGGAATGACGCGATCTCGACCGCCTTTGCACCAAGAAGCATCAAGCGCTAAATGATCGCCATGATCTGCTTTTTCTGGTTGGATTTTAATACATTCCTCACGCCTTAAACCAAATGCGTCTTGCAGCTTTAAGGACATTTTTAGATGCTGATCGGGTATCGAATTTAGCTGCTCTTGGGATACCGTTCTGGCTTTGTTTTCGTTAGTCACATAAACACGCCTTGCCACACCTAAGTCCTTATTGGATGGCGACACCAATCCCTTTTTATTAATCTTTTCAGCTAGCCACCTAATGTGCGTAAGACGGTTTTTAATGGTGCCTGGTGATAATCTATCTGCATCCCATTTTTTAACCAGGGCGTTAACATGTTTAGGCTTAAGCCCTTTCAGCTCCAACCCTTTAAAACCAAGCTCGACAAGCTGTTTATCAATCAACTTTATCGTTTTAAAACGCTCTGATTTGGTAGCGAATGAACTGGGGTTGTGTTGATTCAAAAGCTTATTAGCTTTGTAAAAAAAATTGGTAGCCATATTGCACCTTGAAAAAGTTACAAATTCAAAATAATGAGGTATGAAATTGAAAGCGAAAGCGCCCCAAGAGGGGCGTTTGACAGGAAATACGTTCTCGGCGGGCTAACAACACGGCGACCACAAGTGGCCTTTTCGGATATTCAGTTCAGTGTTAATGCTCGTTCGTAATGCCGACAGCAAAACGAACCCACTAAATTTTAGTGATATTGAGCGATGTGTTGTTACGGGCGTATGCCCAAATGATGCGGCTCTGTGGAGCGCTGCCAATCAAATATAATGACCCTAAAACCCTGTTGGGTTCGGAGATAAAATGCGTTTAAGGGAGTTTTGATATGTATGCATCGAGAGATGCGAAGGAAGAAATTCCAATGTACCGCAAGCCAGATCTTGGCGCAATAATTTCTTTCGGTGTCACGCCTAAAAAATGCAAAAAAATGGTTATTTCCCCGCATAAGGAGCAGCATCGGGGGTATGTCACTCCCCTATGTGGAGTGACATACCCCCTACCATTTTTCACATTTAACCCTCTTGAATATGTAACTTTTATCAAGATAGACTGTGCTAATCTTGAACAAAATTAGCCATTGGAGACGCCCTATGTCTTTCTCTCAAATTTCAGTTCTCGTTATCTTTGTTGTCGGATTTATCATTTGCCGTCACCTGTATTTGAAACTGCCAAAGTAAACAATTAGCCACTTCTCACTTGCCGATAGACTTCGCTAATCGGTAAGTGCTCAGAGGCTCTAAAAAGCGTTTTAAGCCCTTTTCTTGATTTAAAACTCACAAGTCCACGCTTTTTAGCTAAAAACACCTCAAATCTTCATTTAGACCCCTTAGCTTTGATTTTGACCTCGTATTTCTGCCAGACAGTTGCGAAGCAACATGCTTTTAAACCAAATTCCAATTCCAAACACCGGCTAACGGCCGGAGGCAAAGCGAACCCTTCTGGTTCGTTCTTGTCTTCTCGCCCCTGCCAACGGCAGGAAATGGCGAGGCATTGTTGCTTTTTGGGGGATGCCGGAAACGAGCGTAGCGAGGGGAAGGGCTGGCGGGGGGCTTGCCCCCCAAGAAGGGTTCTTAACCGATGAGATTGAGAGTTTTCCACAACTCAGATCCAATAAGATCCTTATTAGTTCCTATATAGATCCTAATAGATCCAGAGTTGGCTACAGCCATTGGTGCACAAGGGCTGTAGCCAATCACGGTGTATTCTAATTGGGTAAATGGTGTATTCTAATTGGGTAAATGGTGTATGCTAATTGGGTAGATGGTGTATTCTAATTGGGTAAACGGTGTATGCTAATTGGGTTGAATCCAAAATAACTAGATTGTTCAATATAAAAAATAAATCAATATAAACATAACCTTAAAATCTTGTAACCCCATCTACAAAATATTATTATTTTCTTATCCACAAATAAATAATCATAATTTCGACTCGTCAAATCACCTATATAAATATTACCGCTTTTAACTGCACTAAAACACTCTTAAAGCATCTTCTTACCGTTCAAAAAGGAACCAATGGTGTATGCCGAGTGGGTAACGTCCTTTATCAAAAAATATTTATAAGTCAGAAGTCTAGGCAAATAAAAATTTGAATTTGAAAAAGATTTATAGATAAAAACTTGCAGTACGCTACTAGGAAATCAAGTAACTATGTTAAACAATAATTAGGTGTATTCTAAATGGGTTTCATGGTGTACTCTAATTGGGTTAAAAAGAAGTGGGATATATGGAAACATTAGACAAGCCATTACCTAGCACAAATACTGCATCCTTATATAGTGATAGTAAACATCTGCTGACGATCAACAGCAGCACAAGCGTGCAACCTAATGTTCTTCTCAGGACAGGTGTTTTTACACCTGTCGGACGTAGAACTAATATCAGTGATGTAAAATCTCAAGACTTAAGCCAGGACTTGGTAAGCTTAGATTTATGCCGAAAAGAAGGTTATGACTCTGTTACAGTCAAAGGACAACGTCTTAATATCGAAACGGACTTTAAAGTTTGGTGCGGTATAGTTTTAGTTTTTAGTAAATTTGGTTACTCATCAAATACCGTCAAGCTCTCCTTTGCCGAGTTTGCAAAAAGCTGTGGTTATCCAAGTCGTCGATTTGATAAAAACTTAAGACGTCAAATAGGTGAATCTTTAGAGCGTATACAAAGTCAAAGCCTTTCATTCCGAAGAAAAAATACGGAAAAGGCAGTTCATACGGGCATGTTATTACGTGCGATGTATGATGGTGATGCTGATTTAGTCGAATTAATGGCAGATGAAACCTTATGGGATCTTTATCGTGTAGATTACCAAGTTTTAGTCAGTTTACGGGTGTTAGAAAAGTTACCCAGAGCAGAAGTAGCACAATGCCTCTATTTGTATTTCACTTCATTACCTAACAACCCTCACCCAGTGTCATTTGAACGGCTAAGAGACCGTTTACGCTTAGAAACCACTAAAAAAGAAGCAAACCGAAAGATAAAAGCTGGAATTAACAAATTAGAAAGCATTGGCTATTTATCTGGTTACTTCACGGCAAAAAATGGTGAGCAATACTACATAATAGATCAACGTTATAAAAAACTAGAAGCTGCAATAGCAGATGTTTTATTTTGATAATGTAACTTTTTCAAAAGTTACATTATCAAGTTACGTCATTTATTGAGCGGATTAACACCTTCGTATTTATTTTATCTTTCATATTGATCAAACCTCTAAATAACTTGGCTGCTGTAATATTTTTACCAGATTCAGCCTCTAAGGCTTCTAGCCATAAATTCAGATTTGCTCTATCATTTTCCGTTAATCGCAACGGCATAGGTGACGTGCCAGTAGTGATATTACGGCGGGTTGAAACCGTAGTAATTTTCTCTTGTGACCTTGAACTTTCTTGGGTTTCTTTAGCAGAACCACGTCTACTAAGCCCAGTAAAACCAGTTAATTTACTCATATTATGTATTACACTTGTTATACATTGATTCGTTGCATGACTTCTTTAGCCAGGCTCTTATAGTCGGTTAGCGTAGGGCTATTCGGCTTGTAACTCAACAAAGTTTTACCGCATACACTGGCCTGTCCAATATCCTCAGAACGGCGAATCGTCGTCGTTAATACTTTGCCTTCGAGTGAAGCTAATTGTTCATCGAGGAAGTTATTAATCAGCTTATTGGCTTTAGCAAATTCATTACGGAATACCGCATAATTCACCTGCTCAGTTTCTTTCACTTCTTCTAAGGCATCGAGCAGATCAGCCAAACCATTCAGTGAGAATGAGCCTCCATCAACGGGAATAAGGAACATATCGGCAGCCATCATGGCGTTGACAGAGGTCAAGCTAAGGTTAGGCGGGCAATCTAAGATCACTATGTCAAAGTCGTTAGCGATTGCTTCAAGCTGCTTTAACAAGATGCGCTCACGGTGAACTTTGGTTAGGCTCTGTTCTATGATGCGACTTAGACGTATGTCGGTGGGGCAAATACACAGATTGGCGATTGCTTCACCATTGGATTGAGCAGACATAATAGCCTGTTGCATAGGGCACTTTTTTGAGGACTCGAATACATCCGTGATCGAGTGTTCAAATTCGTATTGGCCGCCAGTCATCACGACCGTTAAATTTGCCTGGGGATCTAAATCAATAATCAGAACTCGCTTTCCCTCATGCGCCAATTGCGCAGATAGGTTAATCACTGTGGTTGTCTTACCGACCCCACCTTTCTGATTGATCACGGCTAGCGTTTTCACTATTTAACCTCAAACTATAAATGTAGAACAAATGTAATACATTAGTATTAAAATGTACAGCTCAATGCTAATGACCATAACAATGAATTTATAGTAAGATAAAAACTATAAAAAAAACAAAAGATAGCTAGTAGAAATGTATTACAAATGATATACAAAATAGACTTGATTGTTTTATCAGACATATTTAAAATTCACTATTATTATAGTGAATGGGGTAAATAAAAAATGAAACTATATAAAAATGAATTTGGCAGTGATTTTGACTTAGGTATCAACTTAGATGATTACACGTTCTTGATAGATAAGAGCTATGCCAATGATATGTGCCCTAGCTTCTACTTTAAACTTAATCATACCTATTACATTTTATGGGTTGATCATGCAGCTGTCGCTATGAGGGAAGATGAAAATAATAGCCGATATACTGTTTGTGAAGCAGAAAACCTGGGGAGTGATAAATTCCCAGAGTTACAAACACTATCAGATAACGCACCAATAGAAATTGAATTAGTAGAAGATATGATAATCTACTTAAAAATGCTCAAGGAAAAGCTTGAGAGTAAAATATTTACACATTAAAGCACCTTAAGATAAAAACAGTTAAGACTACAGTAGAGGCTTATAATGCAAACAACATATGAAGAAGAGTATCTTGGTTATCAAATCTACATAGAACCAAACCCAGATAGGTACAGTGAAGGTTTTTTATGGTCTATTTGTAAAGATGATAGTGAATGGGATTCAGGTATAGAATTCTCTACCGAAGAAGCATTAGATAAGGCAAAAAAAGCAACAGAAGCACAATGCAATTAACCTATAGAACATAGCACCACTATAAATTTTAAGTAACTCTATTCAGATATTTCAACCAAATATTACATAAGAACCTTTTCATAGTAACCTCATACCTTTTACTAAAAAGATATTGGTATATGCACACAATTGGCAGTTATGTTAAATAGGCCAGTTAGCCCCTCAAAACGAGCCTTTCTCCTCGTCCAACCCACGAACGCGCGCTTTTAAACGGCGATGCACGTCAAAAACAGCGTGTTTCGCCGTGAAAGTTTAATACCAAAACAGTTCAATAAATCAGCAGCGTGAGACCTTTTCGATTTCAGGCAAAATACTGGCTTAACCTGGTATTTTTCAATGTTATATCATTTTAGATATAATGGTGCGCGTATAATAAAAGTTGATATATTGGCTAAATTTGCCCAACGCGCCAAAAATGTAAAGTTAGCTTTAAGCTCTAAAATTCATCACTTGAATTTTCGTTCTCAATCAGCGCTTGCTTCCAATATTCTGGTTCAGCATATCGAGCAACCAATGCATCGATATCTATTTTTGAGGTTGATGGACTAAACTCAAAATTGCCATACATATTGATGTGCTGCCATGCAACGGGCGAAATACTGTGAAGCTGAGCCAGTGCGTTTTGATCTCCTACTGTTTGCTTCTGTTCATAGACACGAGATAGCAGCACTGTGTTGTAGTAAATGACCGCATTGGTGATGAGCCGAGAGCATTCATTCCAAATTTGTTGCTCCTCTTCCGTTTTTACTCTGAATTTTCCACCGTTAACAAATGCAACTGCTCGCCTGAGACGATGATAGGCTTCACCACGATTTAATGCTTTTTGTACACATTGACGTAAGCCAACATCGTCGACAAAGTCGAGAATGTATAGCGTTCGGCATATGTTTTCCAACTCCCATAATGCTTTCTTGGTCTGATTCTGACGCGAATAGCTCGAGAGTTTGCGAACAATCGTGGCTTGAGTAACATCTTTTTGAGCTAGCGATGCCATGATACGTTGAATATTGGGCCATTCACGTTCAATCAATTCATCGTTGGTTTTTCGGGCAGGCTTTATTAGCCAGTCACCACACTCATTGGGATGTTGTGAGCCGACTAACGTATCCATTTTCTTATGCAAATCACGATAACGAGGTGCAAAATGATATCCAAATGCATGCAAAATCCAAAAATTAACCTGATTGGTGCCATGGGTGTCAGTGGAATGCCGTTCTGGCTTTATATCAGAGGTATTGTTATGCAATAAATCGAAAACGTAATGGCTTTCATGTTCGTGAGTCCCAATAATCTTTGCATTTATAGGAACATGATTTGCGACCAACGTGTAGGCGCTGACACCTTTCTGTAAACCAAAATACTTAGGAGAATATCGAGCGTTAAGGGTGTTAATTTGCGTTTCCATCCGCTGGCCATCGCTACTTGAATGGAGCGAGTCCTGAATATCATAGAGATGAAATGCGGGTAGCTGGCTGGTTGCATTACTAATCGCATCATTAGCCGCTCGCAACGTCTCCAAGCGTAGATAATTTCTAGACGTCCCCGCCATTGATGCTGAGCTAAGGCCTGAAACCTCAGCCATTTTTGCTAACCCCATGTTTGTTCCCATCGCAACAATACAGGCGAAAATTTCACGGGGATCAGCTTCATGCTTTACATAACGATCTAATACATGGGTAAATGCATTTAAAAATCCAGTATTACCCGCAACAAACCACAGTAGATCCGCAATACCAATTCCTGGTAACTGGCTGTAAAAATCGCTATTAACGGATTCATCACTGCTCGGATAAAGCAGCTTCCAACGACGCTTTTCGGCAGCCCCAATTACTTTAATATGTTTGTTGACCCCATCAGAAATATGTTGGTTAATCGCACTATAACGTGCTGCTAGCATAGTATGAAATACAGCCAGAGTATCTTGGATAGGGGCCAATAAAATGGGTGCACCAATATCTTGCAATACTCGTTCTTTATCCTGCCATCTAAGATCGCTTATTAAGTCATCTTCAAAGCGGCGAAATTCATTACTATGTTTAACGTACACATCACCCGCTTCCAGTGAGTTGCGTAGTAGGCGATAGACCAAAAACTCATAGCGATCTACATCTAGCGTTTTAAATGTTTTACCCTCTTTACTAAACAAATATCGGCGTAAACCTTTAGGAATAATCTCAGTCGGAAATACATTAGGATCAGTTTGCCTTGGTGATTTTTCTGTGCGTAACAAGTTTTGTAAAAAACCGATAGCTTCAAGCAAAGGAGAGTCTTCTACACGTCCGGCAAAATCCAGATCAGTAAAAAGTTGCCTTAAGTTACGTTTGAATGTGGCGGATAATTTTGTGTAATGTAACCATTCAAATGCCGTTTTGTCGAAAGCAATATTGCGTAAGTAATCAGCAACTAATGGGAATCTCTCTTGTTCAAGCAATGCATAGGCTTTTTCTTTAATAATGGAAAAAGGTGTGTCATCGGTGATGGTGTCATCCGTAAACAGGCTCAATACATGACCCGCAGCCTGTAAATTTTTCGCTGCATTGGTAACCGCATTATTCATTGCTTCTTCAGCGGCACGCTTGGCCTGTTTCTCGTATTGATCGACCCAATGGAGCAATGCTTCAATTAAGTTGTCATTAATTTGCTGAAACCGATGAAAAGCAAAAAACAGCAGATATAACTGAGCAGTCTCTTTTTTCATGCGTTGAAGTTTATAAGTGGTATAAAACTTAACCATAGAAGCATAATACTTGCCGCTTTCATTGGAGATCCCCGCTGTTATGAGGAACTGCTTGGCAAACTCATGTAGAGGCTGGAAAAACTGCCGCCGTGCGACTTCATGTCGCAATTCTTTATAACTGAAATCTTTAGCTTCATGTTTTAATGCGCTGACGCGAAATACTCCTGAATCAGCCCGAAGCAAAGCCGCTAATTGCTGATCGATAAGTGAAGTCATGCAAGTGCTAAGTAATCGAGCAATACGGGTGCGTTCATAAGCCACCACTCTACCAATCATCTCTTGCATATACCGATAACTGGGCATGACAATACGGTGTAATGCTAAGTATTGGGTTAATTCACGAAAGATAAAGATAGGTTGTGTCGATAGCATCGCAACCCGCTGTGCTTTATCTTCCAAATCAACTTTTACCTCATTATCACATTGTTTATACTGGAATAAATCAAGAATTGCTCGTTGTTGTTCAGCCCTAATCGGTCTTGAGGGACTTTTCAGCCTTGAAAGCGTTTTGGTGGGAAAGTACAGCGCGGCAATGTAATCCAAGTCATTTAGTACTGACGATTCTTGTTCATAACTGAAAAACTGCCGTTTGGCTTTGAAATAGCCCAGTTGCAATACTAAATGGGCTGCCACAGAAAACGTTCGGGTATTGTCGAATAGCTCGCGCTCTTTAGCACTTAAGTCAAAATATAATCGACGATCATCATCTGAGAAATGAGGTAATCCAAACAGTTCATCTATTTCATCAGTTGACAAAATAGATAGCCGCCGAACGTCATTTTTCATGGTGCCCCCCCTATTTCAATACATCAAATAATTTCCCGCTCCGCGAGATGTGCAAGTGGAACCATACTTTTATGTAAGATCCCAAATACAACGAATTGATGCTCATGTTGGATGTAATAGATGACATGACTTGAATAAGGGAAGCTAAACACATTCACGCGTACCTCGGGTCTATTTTTCCCAAGGGTGGGTGTTTCAGCCAGCAGCTGAATCGTTTGTCTAAGTCCTGATAAATATGTCTTCGACTGAGTCGTTCCCCATTGGGCTAACGTAAAGCGGTGAATACCTATCAGATCAGATTGTGCATCGGGCGTTAAATGATAAGTTACCGGCATTAGTCATACTGCCCTGCGGCCAGCTCATCAAAAAAGGTATTACCATCAACCAAATTGCCCATTTTGATGTCAGTCATGGCTTTCACCGCTTTGGATTGAAGCAAATGTAATTTTAGTGTCTCGATACTTTGGTACGCATCAGCTGAAATAACAACGGCCACAGGCTTGCCATTTTTATTAATTTGGATTGGAGCTTGTTGAGCTTTGAGCAACAAATCTCCAAAGTGAATTTTTGCTTCATTGGCTGAAAGAGTGTTCATTTATCACCTTTAAACGAATCGTTCGATTCGCTCAATTTACACCAGTTGGGCGATAAAAGTCAAAAATGCACCTTATCAAAATGTATACAATTTGATAGAGTAATTTATCACCTATCAAAACTACTATCATAAGTCGGTTATCAAAATCTCTAAAGAGATTATGGCAAATTTTTAATTTTTAGGTTTAAGGTGTATTTGATATTGAAAACAAGTTGTTACCTCGTGCATAAATCTAACTTTACACTTTTGGCGCGTTGGGCAAATTTAGCCATCAAGCAGGGCACGGTGACGGCCTCGCTGATGCTGCGCAAGCTCGGCAGCTATCCGCGCCAAAACGGCTTGGCCGTCGCCCTGCGCGAGCTGGGGCGCATCGAGCGCACGCTGTTCATTCTGGATTGGCTGCAAAGCGTGGAGCTGCGCCGCCGCGTCCATGCGGGGCTGAATAAGGGCGAGGCGCGCAACGCGCTGGCCAGGGCGGTCTTCTTCTACCGATTGGGTGAAATCCGCGACCGCAGTTTTGAGCAGCAGCGCTACCGGGCCAGCGGCCTCAATCTGGTGACGGCGGCCATCGTGTTGTGGAACACGGTCTATCTGGAGCGTGCCACCAGTGCTTTGCGTGCCCACGGCATGGCGCTGGACGACACGTTGCTGCAATATCTGTCCCCGCTGGGGTGGGAGCATATCAACCTGACCGGCGGTTACCTATGGCGCAGCAGTGCCAAGGTCGGTGCGGGGAAGTTCAGGCCATTGCGACCGCTGCCACCGGCTTAGCGTGCTTTATTTTCCGTTTTCTGAGACGACCCCTGATAATAAAAATTGGTGAGCTGGCAAAAATCTCCGGCTGTTCTGTTCAAACTATCCGTCACTATGACAAGGAGCAGCTTCTTTCGGCGAAAATACGTAGTGATGGCAATTTTCGTCTCTATGATCAGGCCGACATCGAGCGACTGCTATTTATTAAACACTGCCGGAGTTTAGATCTGAGTTTGGCAGAAATTCGTCAGTTACTGAGTTTGAATGACTCGCCAATGTCGCAGTGTGATGATGTCAATCAGATGATTGAACAGCATATCGAACAGGTAGAACGTCGCATAGCGGATTTAACGCAGCTTAATAAACAACTAAAGGCTTTACGTCTTAGCTGCAACTTGAAGCGCACGGTAGAGCACTGTGGTATTTTAAAACAACTGAATGAAGCCGTTAGTCAAACCAACTAAGTTGTTATCAGCAATAAATAGGAGAGTCTTAATGCACCAGCACAACCATTCACATATCAAAGACGACAGCGACAACCGGATCGCTATGGCTTTTTTTCTTAATGTGGGTTTCACCATAATTGAGTTTATCGGCGGTTGGTTAACCAACAGCACAGCAATTATGGCAGATGCAGTGCATGACCTGGGTGATAGCTTATCTATTGGCAGTGCATGGCTGTTGAACCGGCTTGGCCGAAAGTCTGCAAACCGACAATTTACTTACGGCTACCGCAGATTGTCATTGTTTGGCGCCTTAATTAACGGCTTGGTATTGATTGCCGGATCGGTTTGGGTACTGACTGAGGCAATACCGCGGCTGGCTAACCCGGTAATGCCAGTGACAGAGGGAATGCTGGCTTTAGCTGTGCTGGGTGTTGCAGTCAATGGCTTTGCCGCTTACCGCTTGAGTAAAGGAAATACACTGAATGAAAAAGTGCTGAATTGGCATTTGCTTGAAGACTTTCTTGGGTGGGTTGCAGTTTTGGTTGTGGCTATTGTGTTGCAATTTGTGGATTGGCCTATCCTTGACCCTTTGCTTTCTATTGGTTTCACCTTATTTATTTTGGTTAATGTTTTACGAAACCTCAGCACAACTGCGCGTTTATTTCTGCAAGCCGCGCCAGACAGCAAATTGCAAAATGAAATCCAAGATACTTTGCTGAAGATTGATGAGTTAGACAGCATTCATCACCTGCATCTCTGGTCGCTTGATGGTGAACATCATGTACTCACCGCACATGTGGTAACCAATGCCAGCAAGGCATTTACTGCAAACCATTATGCCGATATTAAGCTGCGTATTGCTAACGCATTGGAGCAGTTTGATTTAGCACATACCACGATAGAACTGGAGTTAACACAAGAACATTGTCGGGATGAAGTCCCGGATAAGGTGCAGTGAAGTGACCGTCATTACAACGTTAGGTTTATTTATCATTACTGCAATAGCAGAAATTGTCGGTTGCTATTTGCCTTACTTGTGGCTGAAAAAAGGAGCTTCAGCCTGGGTGCTGTTACCTGCTGCAATCAGTCTGGCATTATTTGCCTGGTTGTTAACGCTTCACCCAACGGCTGCTGGACGTGTTTACGCGGCTTATGGCGGAGTATACGTGACAATAGCAATAGTCTGGTTGTGGGGAGTAGATGGCATTCAACCACACCGCTGGGATCTGGCTGGCGTGGGGCTAATGCTCGCAGGCATGGCAGTGATCATGTTTGCTCCCAGATGAAGCAGACTGTACTCGGAGCATCGGTTTGAAAGTGAGTAAATGGCGAAATAATGAATTTCATAAAAAACATATTCTTAGTCATCATTATATGAGAAATTTCCCGAATCCCGGCTAACCCTCCAGCAGGTTGTTGGCATTCACTGTCAGGCAATCAAGGGGATCCAATAGCTACTGGTCACAAGTACCAGCGCGAGTAGAGCTGTTATCCAAAAGATGACTTGACGGCGTTTACGTACTTGCAAAACGGCACAGGCAGTGCCCGATTCGCAGGCCTCGACGGGACGGTAAACCTTCCACCCAGCCCAACTGAAGAGAACCAGCACAGCGAAGATGAAAAGGGGGCGATAAGGTTCGAGCAGAGTGAGATTACCGATCCAGGCGCCACCAATACCCAGCGTCAGCAACAGGAAGGGGCCGACGCAACACAGTCCTGCGCCGATAGCCGCCGCAATACCGCCGAATATTGGCAGATTGGCATCGTTTTTTGACATGACTCACTCCACTTGGTTTGTTCCAGTAAAGTCAGTCTAAACGCCGTACTCTAGTACGGAGTCAAGCAGGAATAAACTCAGCGCGATTTTCTATCCTCAGGAAGAAGGGAATCGATAATGGGACAATGGGTTTGGTCAGGATTAGCAGCGCATTGGTTCAACAAATCATTAAGGACGGTTTCCAAGCGACGCAGATCAGCCATCTTGGCACGAACACTGACAAGCTTGTGAGAAGCCATGTCTTGTACTTCTTGACAGGGAGTATTATCTAGCATCAGCAGATGGGATATTTCCTCCAAAGTAAACCCCAGTTCCTGGGCACGCTTGATAAACCGGATCCGGTTCAGGGTTGTCACTGGATAGCGACGATACCCCTCGGTTGGTTTATCAGGTTGTTCGATAAGACCACGCCGCTCATAATAGCGGACAGTCTCGACATTAACACCTGCCGACTTTGCTAATTGACTGATTGTGTACATTTGGGCCTTGCTCTCCGTACTTAAGTACGGTGGATTGTAATCCTAAAGCAGATAAACCCCAATAAAACCTTAACGTACGTTTTCGTTCTGTTGGACTTCATACCCCTAGACCTGTAAAACTCACGGATACCTTAAAACAGGCTATTTATGATAAAAGAGCTGAGGGGGCCACCATTGGGCAGCTTGCCAAGGAGTATCACCTTGGAGAAGCCTCTATTTATCGGGCACTGAATTCTGTGAAGAGCACACAAGAAATTACAAGTAAACTTATAAGTAATTGAAGTTTATTTACTTAATTGTTTACATGTAACTTTTAGGTGAATTGGGCTCAATTCACCTAAAACGGTCTTATCTGTTAAGTTTGTTGGTGACTCATTAAAATAACCTTTTAATCATAAGGTTATTTTAATGAGGTCAAGCTAGTATTGTTTTTTTTAGCAAAAAAGGGATTTTTGTGATTTCTAGATTTAAGACGTTATCGGTTAACCAATTCACTTTCATCACTGCGTTGTTTTATGTTGCCATTTTCAATCTACCGCTCTTTGGTATAGTGCGAAAAGGAATTGAAAAACAACCAGAAGTTGATCCCCTTTTCATCGCATCTATGCCGCTATTTTTAACATTTGCGCTGAGTTTTTTGTTTTCAATTTTTACCGTCAAATACCTGCTGAAGCCCTTTTTTATCGTATTGACGTTACTTTCCTCAAGTGTATTTTTTGCAGCCTATCAATACAATGTCGTGTTTGACTACGGCATGATAGAAAACACGTTTCAAACACATCCTGCTGAAGCATTGATGTATGTAAATCTTGCATCAATTACCAATCTACTGCTGACTGGGCTATTACCGTCATATCTTATTTATAAGGCCGATATTCATTATCAGCCCTTTTTTAAGGAGTTATTGCATAAATTAGCCTTTATGCTGCTAATGTTCGTTGGCATTGGGATAGTCGCCTTTTTTTACTATCAAGATTATGCTGCATTTGGTCGAAACAACAGTGAGTTAAGGCGTTACATTGTCCCTACCTATTTTGTCAGTAGTGCATCTAAATATCTCAATGAGCACTATTTGCAGACGCCCATGGAATACCAACAACTTGGCCTAGATGCGAAGAATGCCAGTCGTAACCCGAACACTAAACCTAACTTATTAGTGTTTGTTGTGGGTGAAACTGCGCGCTCAATGAGCTATCAATATTATGGATATAACAAGCCAACCAATGCTCATACCCAAAATCAGGGGCTGATTGCGTTTAACGATACTAGCTCATGCGGCACGGCCACGGCGGTGTCTCTACCCTGTATGTTTTCACGAATGGGGCGGGCAGACTATGATCCTCGCCGTGCTAATGCTCAAGACACAGTGATTGATGTGTTAAGTCATAGTGGTATAAAAGTACAGTGGTTTGATAATGATTCTGGCTGTAAAGGTGTGTGTGATCAGGTTGAAAATCTCACGATAGATTTGAAGAGTGATCCGAAGCTGTGTTCTGGCCAATATTGTTTTGACCAAGTATTGCTCAACAAATTAGATAAAATTCTGGCAGTAGCACCAAGTCAAGATACAGTAATTTTTTTGCATATCATTGGTAGTCATGGACCAACTTATTATCTTAGATACCCGCCAGAGCATCGTAAATTTATACCGGATTGTCCGCGCAGTGATATTCAAAATTGCAGTCAAGAAGAACTGATTAACACCTACGACAACACTATTCTATATACGGATTTTATTCTCAGTGAAGTGGTGAATAAATTAAAAGGTAAGCAGGATATGTTCGATACTGCAATGCTGTATCTCTCTGACCATGGTGAGTCTTTGGGTGAAAAGGGCATGTATTTACATGGTGCGCCCTATAGTATTGCACCGAAAGAACAAACTAGCGTACCAATGCTGGCTTGGGTATCTAATGACTTTAGCCAAGATAATCAGTTGAACATGACTTGTGTTGCACAGCGAGCAGAACAGGGCGGCTTTTCCCACGACAATTTGTTCGACAGTTTGCTAGGACTTATGAATGTAAAAACCACCGTCTATCAGAGCCAACTCGATATTTTTGCACCTTGCAGGTATTAGATATGGCTGTAAATGTTTTATCTTAGGGGTGACATATTCACCCCTTAAATCTTGGACTAACAATGTCCTCTATTGTTACATTTAGCTCTCAATCTTCCACAATGAGTTATCACGGTCTTTTAGACTTAACATCAATTTGCCGTTGTGAAACTAGAACAATGGCTTACAAGCTGTAAATGCTAACTTTACATTTTTGGCGCGTTGGGCAAAATTAGCCAATATCGGTATAATTTACTTAAAACTAGTAAAACTGTTTACAAAATTGTCATCACTGAAGTAAAATAAATATGTACTCATTATGAAGTTGTTTTGGCAATTTTTCATAGTGTGTCCTCCAACTGAGGGAGGGGTCCCTTGGGGAAGAAAACCAGCTTTTGCTGGTTTTTTTTCGTCTATTGAAGTTCATTAACCGGTAAAACGTTTAATTTGGCATGAGTATCGAACCTTTCTGAGACAGAAATGTTAAAACGTTCATCCTGCTGTATTTGTGATAAAACTGTATTTAAATCATTATCTGCATCAAGATAAACAAACAAATTGATTGGCTTAATGTAGTGGCCATCTTTATCTAACTTAGTAAAAGTCTCATTTTCCAACAAATAAACGTTACCAGGCTCTGCCACGGTATATTTGTTGGCTACCTGTATCATTAACCCTGTCCAAACATGAATATTGCCGAGAAAATCAAACAGTAGCGCTTCCGCATCACCTTTCCCTTTATATTTCTGTATGTTAGCTAGTAATTTATGCAGTTCGGACTCAAGTGATATCGTTTCTTTAACTAAGGCTAATCTTTTTAATTCTGGTTTTATGACTTTGTACTTCGACATCTTCAATTTAGGCTTTATAAACTTTTTTATTATTTGTGTTCGTTTTTCTATAGGCGTAAATCTATTATTACTACTAACCTCTAAGTACATATTTAATAGTGCATTTTCACACACATCTTTCAAGGTTTCGTAATACTGCGTCATTCCACTCTCCTACTTTTTATCAGACCGAAATTTTGCCATTGCGCCATCTTCTGCAAGAATGTCACGGCCATATCTGTAAACCATTGCCGGCGAACTCCAACGACCAGAGACTTGGACTTCCAAAGGTGAATAACCTGCGGCTAGCAAATCTTGACAGGCACCGACACGGGCTGAATGGCCACTCCAAGGAACGCATCCTCTAACAAGACCCGGTGAGTATTCCGACACAACACTAAAGGCATTCTGAAAAATGTTATCGATCGCTACCCCTGATAATGGGTTGTTTTGAAGGCCTATTTTGTTCGATTTATGGACTTTTCTGAAAATTAAACCGGTTCTCTCAATCCCCGCTAATGTCACATAATGATCAATCAAGTCCAAGCATCGTAAACTTAAAATAACTTTATCTGGTTCACCTGAATGACGTGATTTGGTAATAGGCACCAGCAAAATACCCCTGCCATCTCGAGTAAAACTTATCTGTTCAAAGGTCGCTCTAGCCAACTCTGACTCACGCAACATAGATTCATAAGACATTGTTAATAAAGCCAAATCTCTTAACTCTATTAGTTTCTGACTTTGTGAAAACACTTGGGTTAGGACTTCTAAGTGAGCCTCATTGAATGCAGATGCCTGGGTCGAAAACTCACCATCCGTCAGCTTGCTACTTTCTATATTTTCAAACATTTTTTTGATTGTTAATGATTCAGTAGGCGACGGTAAACCTGCGGCCAAATGCATGGTCTGAACAGCCCAAGAGTAGACTTTTAATGTATTAAACTTTACTCGTGTTGAATGTTCAAGGATGTACTTTTTAAAATGGTCTACAGAGCATGGAATTGGGACAATGGACACACCTGTACACCATTTACAGAATTGGTACCAATTCTGATTAAGTGATTTTAAGGTGTTCGCTTTCATGTCACTGGATGACAATTCAAAGTCATGCAACAACATTGAAATTAATTCTGAAATGCGGTCAAAGTTAGCCGTTTCAATATCACTGTCGAGCAATGATCGTAACTCATTTTGCATGATAGAGACATCATCAAGAAGTAAGTCATTGACTTTGCGAGGGTTAATATCTGGCTTAGAACTCAGTTTAACAGAATAATTCTGATTTTTAGTCAATGACGGCATCATTTTCTCCTTTATTCATCCTCAAGATAGTCAGCAATATAGAAAAACACTGAGTTATTCTTCATCCGACCTTAAATCCTTATCGAGTGTCACCAGATAATCAATGACTGCATCAAAAGTAGTCAGTTTTTCTCTGGCCATAATTGATTTGAGCTCATCGAGTAGATCTGCGGACAATTCAAACCTCGATTTTCTAGATCGCTTCTTTAACTGACTGATTTCTTTACGAATCCAACGCCAACCAGTATCAGAAAAAATAAGTGATAAATCATGGTTTAAGGCATCCATGTCATGATGATGAACGGCATGTACCGGCAAAGCCGATATATTGCGAATAGCACGACAAACTGACAACCAAATTTTTTCGGCATAAGGAACGTGAGCTTTAAAGTTGGATTTATATCGTTCAGGGTGAGTTGAGCAATTGGTATGTTTTACGTTTCTATTCAGTAATCGAGAAGATAATTGAACTTCCTCAATTGATAGGAGCCGCATCCGTTTTCCTTTGGGCTCATAAAAATCATAACTCCATTGTGGTGCCACATACTCTTTCTCTTCCATAATTCAGTCCTCAAATACCTCTTTTTCAAATTCTCATAAACCAAGCGAATGATGAAGAAGATTAGCCAGATTTGTAATATGGGTACACCATAATACTAAATGGGTTTAAAGTAAATCTTAACTTTACATAATTACAGTTATCCAAAGTTAAGAGCTAAATAACTAGAATTCAAACCTGACTTTTATGGGTACACCATTTTACTAACCTTAGAGTTTTCTAATATTTGAGTTTTTCATTTTTAGAGTAGGGCGGTTAACTTTCTCAAAATTTAGTATTATGGGTACACCATTTTACAAAATCTTAAATTAAGTGGTTCCGAGTTTGTGTGGAGTTATCTAAGACGATTTAAGAGGTTTTCTGTATTTTTGATTAAGCGATAGTATTATCAATTCAGATTTATTCAGTAGTCAAAGTTAAAATTGGTTATGGCATCAGCCATTCAAAGCAATCGCCTATGAGCTTTTGTTGGCCATTATGTTTATAAATAAAACTATCTGACATTAATTTATGAGCATTCCATGCTCGATTAAACACGGATGAGTTAGAATACCTATAAGTAGAAAAAGACAAAAACTCACTTAATTCATTAAAATACTGCTCATAATCTTCTTCACTGATCCCTTGCAATACTAAAACGTCATTGAATTCTGTAACTTCAAGATTGAATGCAAACTCTACTGCAGCTAACTCAATTTTGTGAACGATCTCTTCTATTCTAGTATGAGATTTATCGTAAAAACTAATTGGACAATTCATAAAACCCTCATGTTTTCCTTTAATTATGCAACTTTAGTTTCTTTATAAGCTCGATCGCCTAACTTATTGAGAACAACTACCTCACCTAGCAACACGGCTATGATTAACTTATCCTGTTTAACACTGTGGGGTATTATCACTCGACCACCATCACCTATCTGGCAGTTTTTAATCAGTAAAGATTCAAGTTCCATAGATATTTCGCTTTCATAGTAAAGGATAGTGACAGATTGCTGTGTGGGCATATTTGTTACCAAAAATGAGTAAGTTCTGAATACAATGTTATCTCAACATTGATTTATTTTTGTTATTTCAGGGTCCATTTGGGACACCTTAATCAATAATTTATAAAATAATTGATTACATTGAATCTCTAATGTACTTATCAGTGTTATGACAGATAATTTATAGTTGAGATAAATTACATATAACGAAAAATTGAAAGTCATTGAAACTAACTTAGTACGGTGATATAACATACATAAGTGGTCAGTATGCGGTAGCACAAATGTCAAAACGCGCACATCTAAATTCGATAATGAAAAGTAACTTTTATCAGTTACAGGAAATGCTTATCGAATTTTCTAACTTACTGAGCGAATCGGTTGTTGAACAAGAACTATATCAATTACCGCTCATCAAAGTTGATGAAGTGTTGGAAGAACCGATTAGTATCAACATCTTAAATACCTTCGGCAATGATGCTGCAGGAGTATCTTTCTTGCAAAAAGCCTTTACCACACTGAAGCTTGATGCCTTTACCTATAGCACTTACCTTGCTCACCGGTTTCCAGGGTACGTGGTTCTTCCCTTACAGATAAAGAGTGAAGTTGAAAGTTATATTGATGAAATCAATAGACGTAAAGCAGAATTTCATTTGTCTGTTAAGAAAGGCTACGGCGGAAAAAGGCAGAGCGCTCATAAAAATTTGCATAAAGAAATTGAAAACGTGGTTTTGTTAACAGCCACTCGTAAGATTAGAAGTTGCAGCCAACCAATAAACACCATTAGTTTTTACTGGCAGCATAAATCAATCCATAAAAACATCACGATGGAAGACGCTAAACTAAGCTTAGAAAAGGCTAAAAACAATCCAACATTTGAATACGCTTGGACTGATCGTGATGACAAATTAAACATGATTGAACAAGAAATTGAACAGTTATCTCATGTGCCTAAGAACCATCGGATCATGGAAATAAAACAAACTCGAGCTCAGCCCTTTATCGATTTATGGACTAGAGTTGACGGAAGTAAAGCCAACAAAAAAATATCTTCTAGCAATGCATCATTGCCAATGATTATCTTTGGTGAACCACCGATTAAAGTGAACCCGTTAACCAATTATCTGCGAGAGAATGTGCAGTTTAAAGAGGTACAACACACCTTGATTAACGGTAGGAAGTCTTGGTTTGCGGTTCCAAATAGTGACTAAATAAATGAGGAATTATATATGATCACCATGATATTAGCGACGGCCCTTGTGTTTAGCTCACCTAGTTCGCTACCTAACGGACTGTCGGTTGATACCCAAAATACGCTATTTAACAACGTTATATATAGGCCTAAAACACCTACTATATCGATGCAACAACAGTTCATAAATACTATGTATGATAAACAAATGAAGTTTATTAAAAGCAATAACATGGATGGTGATTTTGGATATAGGAACTTGTTAAACGATACTATTTTTATAGGTTATGCTCCATACAACGATGGCTCAAGGGATGGTAAAGTTCAGATAAAATTAGATATGACTTACCGATTTAACGAGGCTAAAGAATGAACGAATCTTATTATGTATTTAAACGATATTCATTGTTTAGAGCGAGTGTTTTAGCTTTTACACTTCCTTTTTTTGTTTGCCTATTAATTAATTTAGTTAACACTAATATATACCACTATGGTGTACCTTGGCCATGGTTCGTAATAACTGCACTGCCTTTTTTATTTCTTGGATATAAAATCAAAATAGAACAGATAGGAGAGTATCTCGTTGTTTATCGATGCTTTATCAATATGACCTTAATAAAAACATACTTCGAATTGTGTGACGACGCAAATATTTCCTGGGAACCATCTACCCCAAAAAAATCAACTTATAGGTTGTTCATAGGGAATAAATATACGGGGCTGATTATTGATAGATGAAGTTATTAACAATTCATTTAAACAAGGATATAATGCGATTATTACTTCTTTGAGTTCTCAATGGAGGATCTATAAAGTTATCATATAATGAAGCAATGCTCCTTATTCGAGACTTTGGTGTATTTACAGCCAAAGAGTATGATAGGTTCAGAAATGGTAGTTCTGTATTGAAAGAACAGCTACCTGCTCAACCTAGTGTATTTTATAAAAATGAATGGAATGGTTGGAATGAATTCACCGGTATAGAACATAAAAAAGAAGAAGTAAACATTCAAGAAATTCAGAAAATTGCTATTGAGATGGGGATAAAAACTAAAGAAGAGTGGCGTATGGCTGTTACAACTAAACAAATAGATGCGCCGCTTTTTGTCTCAAAAGTACAAGGGTTTAGCAATTGGACACAATTTCTCAACACTGATAAATATAGAGACTTTGAAGAACTACTGTCTTTTACTCGTTCGCTTGGGATTAAAACTCAAACTGATTGGCGTGGATGGTGTAGAGATAATGAACGGCCACAAGATGTACCGTTTGACTTACATACACATTATAAAGATAGTTTTTTAAGTTTAGAGCGTCCAAATAACATCAGCTTTTGGCGATATATTTTCGTTGGTGAATAACATGATTTAAGCGGGACTATGCCCGCTTAAATCCCCCTTATCTAAAGTCTTCCTCCTACTACAGAATTAGACATCGAATAATAACTATCTAACTGTTTAGGTGAATCTGCAATTGTTTCCGCACTATTGTCTTGGTTTTCAGTTTTCGATGTTGAATCTTCATCGCTACCTTGACTTTTCTCTGACTTATTTGGAGCTTGGGGGGCATTTGTATTTGTTGCTGTATTCACTTCTGGATTATTGAATGTTTGAGCAACATTAATATTTGTAACAGTGTTATCCGAAGAACTATTCACAGTTTGAACTGATGCTGTACGACCGTCTAAATCGGCATTTGAAACCGTTTGGCTAGAAGGCGTGGTACTCGAATCTGTACTGTTAGTGGTATTCACATCAGTATTTGAAGCCGTTTGACTTGAAACAGCAGCATTCGAATCTGAGCTGTTAATGGTATTCATATCTGTATTTGAACCAGCTTGACTTGAACTGCCTCCTGTAAATATTTGCTCCGCGGCCTTGAGGTATTCATCCTTATCTCCGCCCATTTGTTCGTTTGGCCTATCACCTACATCTTCATTTATCCGATCCCGCGATCCTTGGATAAAGTCTTTAACAAATTGTTTTTGGTCATCATTTAGAAGGTGATCCATTCGACTCGCTAACGTTTCCATTGTATCCAATTTATTTGAATAATCATCACGCGTAGCTTCTCTGTCACCAGCAGGCATCCAAATTGAACCACTGGTCATATCACGGTTACCTGTAACCTCTGCCATTAAATTAGATGTATTACCATTAGCTGCCTGTTTGTCTAAAACACTTGTTAAATCAGAAGCCGCCTGGACGGATATTGAACTAAAGACTTTGCCATCACTTTCTTCAGATGCCTCTTGTGCTATCCCTAAATGTTGCATTGCACCTAGATAGGCCCTTGCACCATCACTATTTGCAGCATTAGTATCGGCAAGGGCAATGCCTTGGTCAATTGCCTTTAAGTGTTCACCAGAGGTCTTATAGTCATCTAACCAATTAGCGCCATCAGATAATGATTGAAGCGTGTTGGTATCAAAATTTTTCTTACTTTCATCAGTTCCTTTACCATATTTACCATTTTCATCTTTCCCAAGAATTTGCGTCATCAAGGTATCATCATTCCACACAGCGATCATGCTCTGTGCATTTTTAACCTTGTCAGCATCTTTAGAGGTCAATCGGTCATTCATTGACCCTGTTTCGACGGCTGTCAATTGGCTAGATGATTCAACACCCTGTGAGTATTCCGGTCTCAAATTAGATGTATCAGCCTTGGCTTGAGTTTGGTTTTCTACAAAATTGTTGTACGCATTAGCTCCACCAGGCTTAAGGACTTCACCAACGGCATTCGTAGAGTTTGAAACTACGTCTAACACTTTGCTGATTGAATCAACATTTCTATTAAGATGATCACTTTTTTTGCTAAGTTCATCAGATTTACTTGGAGAAATATCAGGTAGTTTTCCGCCAGTTAATTCTTCACTTTCTGATTTAAATCGTGCCATATCATCTTTCTGAGCTTGCTCTGCTTCAACTTGACCTTGTTTGGCATTTGCCGCACCCGAATCAACACCGGTTCTTACAGCATCTTGTCGATTTTGGTGTTCTTGGTTAAACTCTTGAGCACTTGCAATAGTAGGTGCTCCCGCTCCAATTGAGCCTTTCGTTTGTTCGATTTCTGTATTCGTATTTTCCATATTTGATAATGTTGTATCTTTCTTATCATAGAACTCAGCTGCAGCCCCAGCATTGGCAATACCGACACTAGATAAAGCCTTAAAAATATCTTTATTTGTTTGTGTATCTTGTTTTTCTTTGGCAATATCAACGCCACCTTGCCCATTAGCGGTTAAATCAATAGAATTATTCTGTTTAACTAAGTCCATGAGCGCTAAAGCCCTTGCATCACCACGTGGATTATCTGTATGAAGCCCTCGCTCCGCGAAGTTCTTATCTTCACGTTGTTGTAACCACTTATCCCCTGACATACCGTCAATAGTCGAGTTTTTAATTCTATCCCATGCTTCAGGTTCTTGGCTTTGCATAAAGTCAGCAATAGATTGGTTTTTCAAGTGATGACCCGCACCAACCATATCGATTTCTTTAGACTGACCTAATTGTGATGAACTTGTTGATAGTTGAGAAAGCATGGCGCTTTGTTGCTCTAATGCCTGAGCTTGCCTTGTATACGCTGCAGCCTCTTTAGCTGCCTGTTGAATACCTTGGTTATTTGAAGCTGATAAGACTTCACTTCCGGTGTGAATTCTAGACAAATTAGCATTAACTTTTTCACTATTAGCATTAGCTTTCTGAAGTGCTTCTTGATAAGAGTCGGAGGTTCCTTGTGCTGTTTTTGAATTTACTCCAACAGCGGCCTTTATGTCTGCATTAAATTTTGCACCAAACCCAGCAAACATTCCTGTGGGGGCCGCACTACTAACACGACCATCTTCATCCGTCCCATTTTTCCCCGCTTTAGCACCTAATTGAAATCCGCCGCCTGCAGTCATAGTTACATCACCATTTGCCATCAGTTGTTCAGCTTGTTGTGTTGTCATTCCAGTAGCGTCAACTAATGCTTTTGTAACCCCAGCTGTAGCCTCTTTAATGTTTGAGGCGTTGTATGTAGTTGACTTTCCATCAGTAAAATCCATTGAACTTGTATTTGCGTCGCCAAAAACATTGTCGAGAGCTTTACTTGCACTTGCCGTCGACCCATTAGCGGCAGACTTAAGGTCGGTGGCTCCGGCGGTAAGGCCGTTACCTGTTGATTCAGCAACAGTAAATTTCCCCATTGAACTGGCTGTTAAAGTATCACTTGTTTGCCAATCACCAGTTTGATTTTGAAGTACGCCAGTGTTGTTCCCAAACGGCACCCTACCGTTGCTCACAGTCGCCCCCGTATCTGGTGAAAGTCTTTGTGCATTAATGTTTGGGTCAGCCATGGCTTGTTTGGCCATTCCTTGCATTGAATGGACTCCTCGATAGAGTACAAACACACATATGGCAGGGATAAAGGTATACATCATGCCTGAAATACTGATATAGCTATTTGCAGTTGCAAACTGACTATCAATTGCGGAAAGACTGAATTGGGACTTGCCTGCAACGACGGCATCTGTAAATCTATTGGTCATTGCTAACGCCGTAAAAAGATTAACCAACACAATCATGACGGACCAAAGCTGTACAAAAGCCCAGGCCGCAAAGTATTGCCCCATAGCCATAATCCCGTGTCCAGATATTGCTAGAACGAGCCCAAGAAAGGGGGCTAAAAATACGGTTAATGCTTCAAAAAATGACTGCATCACTTCGGCGTTTTCCATCCAATACTCTTTTTTACCCGCATTGGCGAGCTGTCGTTGTCTAACCGTATCAAACATGGCGCGCGAAACTTGTTGTCCATATTTTGAATGAGGGAAGTAATCTGCAAACACACTTTTCAAGAATGCCACATTAGCTAAATCAAAAGAAGACTCTGCACTTGGAACCACACCTTGTTGAGCTGCTTGGCTGAGAAACTTAGTTACCGCATCTAAATCGACACCTTCACTTGATAATGTCTTCTGTAAATTGGTTTTAAAAGTAGAATTATTTAAAACAGTATTCAATTTTGACCAAACTGCAGGACAAGTGAGAACCTCTCCATCAGGATTGTTTGAGACAAGGTAGCTGGTGGTAGTGAATTTAGGACTAGTAACTTTTAACGCGGCCATTATGTCTCTAGGAGCAGCGTTTGTTAACGCTTCAATAGGTTGTGCAGCGTTCTTTGCAATGATATTTGTAGTTTCATAACAATCCTCAATATATTTATGCAGGGTATTACACACATTGTAACTTGGGTCTCCACTGATCGGAGTGCAAGCTGAACTAAAGTTTGCGTCATCTAGCGCGACAAAATTTTGAATTGGGCTCAATGCTTCCCATGTATTTGCAATACCGACAATCGAAAATGCCTGAGCCATTAAATCAGCAATTGCGGTACCACTATTCGTAATTAACCAACCGCCTAACGCCGGCAATAAAGGAACATTATTTACTTCTTGAAATGAAGCATCTCGTTTAGACGTGATCCTCACATCAACAAGGGATTGAGGACCTAAAAAGGCTAAAACGAACACTATTGATAAAATAAAGCCTTTTGCGGGGAATGGGGCTTTATCTTGATCTATAGCCCACATAAGAGAGTTCCAAATTAGACCGAGCAAAAGCGCAATCGATAACATGAGATAAATATCACCAGTGGACCATAACCTTGCAATGCCTCGGAACACTTCAATTAAAAAAGTTGCATTACCAATCGAATAAATTTCGTACATGTTATGCTCCCTTATTTGAAGCAAGCAATATGGCCAGATTACTACGTAAATTAGCTCTGTTTTCATCTATGCGTTGTTGAATATCACCATTTCGAAGCGCCTTGTAGTTAGCTTGGAATGTTGCTAAATCTTTCTCGGTTTGAGATAAACCAACTGGATAAATTTTGTCGTTATTTTGATTGTTTTTCGAAATTGTCAGCGCCTTTGCGACTTGTTCGACCAAGTCGTAAGCTAAGTAATCCATAATGGCGGCAGTTGCTTCAATAGACTTATATTTTGCGTAACTTTCACCAAAATTATCAGTGGCTCCAAAGGTAGACATCATCAAATGCATGTCATCGCCGATCCAATATGCGAGTTTTAGTTCGTCTTCTGTATACTCAGTATTAGGTTCTTTGTAGGTTTTTTGCCAAATGGAATAAATATCTTTACGTAACTTCGGTAAGAATTGCTTTAACGTAAGAGACGTCTCATGAACCGAAAGACATTCATCTGTGGCACATTTTAAATATTTAATATCAATATCTTCGTCATTAGAATCGATAGCTTCAGCATTATAAAAGAGGTTTGTGAAGAATTCGGCTCCTTTGCCGGGGACATACGATAGACAGGTATTTTCTCCCGCATTCATGGGGGCCGTACACATAGACGAATCAGTCGTTGTGATGGTTGCGCCTAAAATGGTGAACACGAGTTCATTCTTTTTCACTCCGCCAAAACTATCGAATAAAAATCCTTTTGGGGTTGCATCCGATAAGGGTTTAATTAATGCATTTTGGGCTATCTTTACACCCACTTGGCTCTCTAAGTCAGAAACGGATTTTTTCGAAGATTCTCCGTTTCGTGCCTCGTTTGGATCGGGTGAAAAACCCATTGCAACGTTAACAGAACTCAGCTTATTGGCTACAAATCCCATTTCGGTAGCAGGAGTAGCATCTCCGGAACCAAGTGCCTTTTGAGCCCATTCAGCCCCTTTTTCACAACCGTTAATATTGAATTCATTCATTCCATTGACTAGAGTCGTTAACTCATCAACAATTCCAGCGGCCATGGGAGACATAGATTGAAGAGCTAATTTAAATGCGTAAGTGGCCGCACCTTGCATGATTGCGCGGCTTAATTGAGCTAATTCATCGCCTGAAATAAAACTGAAGGAACCGGCAAAAATATCAATATCACCACAAGCTCCCATATTTGCATTAGGTAATCTTGCGCTAACTATTGAGGGGTTTTCGCCAATGTTGGGCCTATATGAAAACCCACCCAAATTGACACCATAACGTCCATTTGCATGTTTACCAGCACTAGGTGCTGACTTTGAATACATGTCGTTAAAGACATCTTGCATAGGATCTGCTATTGCAAAAGAAGTAGTCAACGTTAAAACAATTAATACACTTAATTTTTTTAAAGTCATTTTTTAATTCCTAAACTAATGGGTGTTCCAATTGGGGATAAGGATAAATCGACTCGGTTTTGCAGGGCGTTGTATAAAAACTCTGAATTATTTAACTCAGATTCCTTTATTTGTAGCAAGCCACTATCAAGAACATTGCTCCGCCGAACAGATTGGACTGATTTGTATTCATCATCATTGATCCAATCAAATTTATGGGCTGTTTGAACAAGTGCATTCTGTATTTTTGGTAACGCAGAAACACCATTACTCAACAATTCAAATTTTGAAGCGTCGTTAGAAACGAGGTAAGTAGTAGGGGTAACGGTGACATTAAATTGGCTTGTGGCTTTACCACCAACATCAATAACTACTTTATCGTCAGGAATACCAGGGATCGAACCACCATCTAAGGAAATATAAAGGACATTTATATTGTATTCTTTCGATAAATATTGAATGAGAGGCAATTGTTTAAGGCAGTATGGACAAGAGCTAGAAAAAAAGAACCAAATCCCTGCTTGAGTAGCGACCTTTTTAATTACCGGCTCTTGAGCTTTCAATAAATCAGATTTAAACCGATTGAGCATGAATGACTCTGTTGGTCTTCGATGATCTTCAGATAACCAGTTAGCTTCTTTTCTAAAAAAATCACCAGATTTGTTGGCAAAATTAGAACTATAATCAAGCATTAGCCGTTGAGCAGCATAAAAGGCGCCTAAATTTTCAGTTGTAGGATTTTCAATGGCTTTATTTTGAAGTATTGGCAGATTCTTTTTTATCCACTTTACGTCAATATTAACCATTTTTTCCTCTGGTTTTTCAGGAGGGCTTTCTGGTTCTGGTTCTTCTGGCTCCACAACTTCAGGAGGGGCTTCATGCCAAAACCAACCTCGTTGGCTTTGATCATAGAAATCATCCCCTGCAAGACATTGAAAACTGAGCGATAGGAATAAAAATGGTATAGATATTTTTGAAATGACGGTATTCATGGCTCCCCCTTAATACCTTTATGATATCAAGCAAGCACACTAGTTCTGTTCGTTTCAGGTGCCATTTAGGACACTGAAACGAAAAAACGCATAATTAAGTGGGGGTTTTAGAGAAAATAAAAATGATTAACCGTTTGCAACGCTTCTATGTTGAGGAATATCACAGGAGATGCCATGGTGAGAATTTTTATTAACTTTAGGTGTGAGTTGGTTCTTAACTTTTGATGCTACTAGCATGTGTCGAGTAGCTGATAAATATACAGAACTATCAAAAGACTCTTTTTTATTATCACGTACTGGTGCATATAACGTAGTTCTATGTGACTGTTCTTTTGAATTATATTTTTCGCTTAGTTTATTTAAGCTAACAGATGAATAATTTTCTGTACATGCCCAACAAAAATAGCGATCACTATCTTCATGAACGATAAACCTATGATTACAACAATTAGTTTTGCATTGAGTTATTAAAAACTCATTGCAAATTATCTTTTTCAAAAGATAGGTGAATCGAGATATATCACAAATTTTTCTACTTAATAATTGGGGATATTGGATAACCGCAACTTCCCAAGCAGTTGCAATATGATAGATATTCAAACCTTTTTTTAATAACGGATCACCAGATACGATACCGTATATTTTAAAAAGAATATTGGACATTTTAAATCCATCATTGGATTTAGCCCATGTTTTTGAGTAGCCTCTTGAAAAGTTTAATTCTGGATTTGCTTCTCCAAAAGTTCTAACTAACTTCTTCGTGCCCGGCACAAAGTCAGAGATTAACTTGGGCATCATTCCTAAATCATGCATACGTCGTGCTAATGCTATATTGTTAACTCTTTCGACGTCGGATGGTAACTTCATTTGATAAATCCTGATTATTTAAGCGACGAAAGAAAACAAAGTTTGCTCTACGTGTTTACAAGCGTTGGAATCAACTGAGAAAAATGTTGAATAATCAATTATTTCATTCACAACAAATATAGGGATAAAAGAATCTATAAAATTTAACTTGTTAGAAGTTAAATAGTTTTCTGTAATCAAATCAATTGTTGGCTGTTCCATGAATAATAAACCTTTGGTAAACAAAGGTGCTTCTTGAACACATAGACATATGTTTTGAAAGATAGCCGATTGATATTTTGAGATAGTAGATAAACAGTCTAAGTTATCTGGGAATGTGCGACCTAAAGTAACACGAGCGTTCACTTGGTTTACAATAGATTCATATGAGAAAATGTTTCTAATGAAATATTCAAACAAACAATCACCGCTTAAATCTCTTTTAGGAGTTAAAACCCAGTTTTTCAATTCAGAGACGAATTTAGTCCAATTTTCAACTGTTTGCTTAACCAAACTGCTTACATGAGATGGCTTCATATTGAATACCTTACTACAAGCCCACGGGTCATCGATAGCTAGCTTTTGCATAGCTATCAAGTAATGTTTTTGGCCTTGAAGTAAAGCTTCGTAATAATGATTTATATTAGCCATTCCTGTAGAACTCCGTCTCATAACAAATGAACGAGGCCATCTTAACCATACGGCTTTGTGTAATCAATCCTTTATATTGCAATTACTCATTTAATTATGATTTTTTAAATTAGGTTTCGTGAATAATTTGTATTAAAACGAAAATAAATGATTGATAACTAGTTTATTTTTCACTTTCTGCGCAACCGATTTTGCAACAAGAGGATTTATCAAATTTGTGATATAAACCATTAAAATTCCTAATTGGAACAAAATTCCCACATAAAACGGTTAATATTTGTACAAAAACCAGCCGTCACACATGGTTAAACCTAATACTCACTCTTATATTCCTGTCGGTTTTTTTCAAAATTATATTTGCCTTATATAAGTCTTCATCACATGTTGGAAACCACACTGTGTTTCCAACAGATAGTTCCTTTGGAAAAAAACAGCAAGTCGAAGACATTTATATAGATAAATTATTTTCAAAGAATTTCATTTCAGAGTCCCAAAAGGCACCTGAAACGGCCTGAACTTAAAATTTAGTATGGCATGATCAACTTCTCTTAGATTTTGGAGTATCAGATGTCTGTTGAATCAGTAAGTTTACAGTTGGCTTTAGATACCATTAGCGAATGTTATGAAGAACTTGTGGACCGAGCCCAGTTACTCGTTGATGGTTACTGGTCCGAATGGCGTAAACATAACAAGATGCTTTTTGATTCTGGTTTAAAGCCTGGGCAGAAGGAATACCAAAACACAGGTCGATTAGCACCGCGATTGAAGAGGTCTAAAGTTACACATCGAGTTTATATCGAATGGTTAGATTGGAAAAAAACGACGTACAGGAAATTTCAAAACCCACGTTCTGGTGTGCAAATAAAACCAAATAAACGGGAGGGCTATACGTGGAAATCGATATCAAAAAAAGCGAATGCTTGGGAAAAGAAATTCTTTGATAAGTACGAGCCATTATTTAAAACGTTGAGAAAAGCGTTAGCTGTAATGGCAGATCAAATAACGATGTTGAAATCAACAATTAAACTTTTAAGTTAAGAGGAATTAATTATGGCAACTCAAAAAAATGCAAGCAATAAGAATAGCAATGACCAAACTGTTCGTCGTAAAACTGCGGTTACAAAAATTGAATTAAAATCAGAAGCCGTGTATTTACATATGCGCGGACAATCTGGAGAAGCTATACACAAATCACTTTATCGTATGGGTGAGCTTTTTAAAATGACTCATCGGTCCTCGGATAAAAAAGTATACAACACAATTAAAGATTGGTTTCAAAAAGAAATCATTGATGTTGCAGAAAAAGACATCGATAAGTTAGTAAATTACTTTGAAGCGCTTCAAAGTGAGTTAGTGCCAGGCTACAGTTTTTTAGATATTAAAAATCCTAAAATGGATTTAGAATTTAGTATAATTCATAAAAGCCATTTGGATATAATAAATTTAATATCAAAGATTGATATTGTTATGGATGATATTGAAGCTATTGCCTTGTCTGGTTCTTTTGATGATGATATTGAAAACAACGCCAGAAATCAGGCTTTATCCATTTTAAATAACATTGCATCAAAAATATTTAAAATTACTAAACCAGGAAAACGTAATGGTGGGCCATTCTCGCCCGGATTTTTCTTGGAGGGTCTGCAAAAAGGTGTATTCACTTTATATCCCGACCCAGACACAAAAGTCGAAAGCAATGTTGTTAACATGGATTCAAAAAATGAATCTGAGTTAATAGCTAAAAAAACTGACACTGAAAATGTTGAGTTAACTGAGGCTGTATAAATGAGTAGTCTTTCAATTCATGCGTTTAAATTTAGAGTGCTATTAAATTCTTTATGGTCACGCATTGATGTTTGGAAATCTGTTAAATCAAAGACCGAACTTGAAGACGAAAGAAAATTAGATGCCGTTTTACATTATCCTTTGAAAACGGCATCGATACCTCTCGTGCAAATCGAAAGTTTATTAAATCGTCATAAAGATAAAATTAGAATTATCGAACGTGATATTGGGTTAATTCATAAAGGGTGTGAATTTAATTTCGTTGATTTGGTTGAAAGTACCATTCGAGCATACATTGGTTACTGCCACCTAATCCCAGCATCAGAAATGGACCATCATCAATATATCGGTGGTCTATTAGAGCATTCATTAGATGTTTCAATCCGATCGTTGCAATTCTCAATGAGTTTTATGCTAGATCAAATGGGTCTTGTAGATGAAGACCAAGCACGCAGGCCTCGTTACGAATTTGCGGCTTGGGTATGCGGGTTATTGCATGATGCTGGGAAAATAATTTCAAATGTACAAGTGATTGGCTCTAACGGTGAAATTTGGCGTCCATTGAATGAGTCAATATTTGATTGGGCTGAAAGAAACCAAATAAAAGAATACACCGTTGTTCATCAAAAAGAGCGGCTACAAAATGACCACGAAACCAATTCCGTTCACTTTTTACCACTTGTGTTAAACGATGTTGCCAAAAATTATCTAATCGGTTCTCACGACGATTTGTATTCAATGATAACGCAAACTTTGGTTCATTATCATTCATACAAAGGATATCTATTCAACGCGGTTAGAAAGGCCGATTCAGAATCGACATACGAAGACTATGCTCGTGTTTGGCTGCATGATTCGTCTAGAAAGAAATCATTAACCATAGGTGTTGTAAATGCCATGCGTTCGCTTTACTCAAATTGGGTGGTGAACAAAATTGGTGGCGATTTATTTGTATTTAATCATCAAGTATTTCTCTCAGCAGATCGCCCTATCAGTGATGTAATAAAAAAATGTATAGATTATGAAATCAAACTACCAACATCGCCAAAGGCGCTAATATCAATTTTGCTTGATAAGCGCATTTTATCCAAGGTGAGTGATAAAAGTACCTTTGCCAATTTATACCTAGGTGAATTTACTGAGGAAAATATTCATGAGTTTGCAGAATGCAAAACGGGTCCAATGGCAAGGATATCGCCGATTACCGTAATCCTTGTTGAGTGGGCGAACTTTGTTGTGGGTGATAATCCGTTGCCAGGCGAAGTTCATGGCGCGTTAAGGTACAACACAAGTGCGAATAAGAATGTTCATAAACTCTGCAATAACCAAGGAGTAAGCATCGTTGTTCCTAAAGATAGCGCAGTAGATGAACAACTTGCCGAGCTATCTCCTGAAGAAATGCAGCCTATTCCGACAAATAATGAAAGTGTTAATCCGGAACCCAAGGCTAAACCTAAGCCTAAGCCAAAAGCTAAACCAAAAACGGCAACTAAAAGCCCGTCTACAAATTCAGCAAACACAGATAAGAGCGATCCTGAAAGTAAAGTGGGGAAAGATCCGATAAGTGCTCCTGCAACGGTATCTAGCACTGAGGCAGTTAGTGAGGGGGGTACTAGTGATAACCAACCTGTCACGGCGATGAAGCCAATCGTAAGAAACAACACCGAATCGAAACCCAAAAATATTGAACCAAACTCAAGTGCTGTTGAGGAGACTGTTAATACCGATTATCCATGGATAGTTAAACAGCGTAGACCTAAGCCTGTTGATAAAGCATTAGCGGAATTACTGAAGGCGCCTGATGACAATTTCATTTGGATAGATAACGGGGATGTTTGCGTAAATATGAGCTTTCTGACTGAGAGAACTGATCAATTCTCGGCACAAATTATCAATGCAATGAGTTTTTTAAAGTTATTGAAAAAAAATTGTAAGGGTAAAGAAATCTCAATTTTGGACAAGCCTGATAACAAGGTGATGTATGTATTGCTCAATGACACTCTTAGTAAGTTATTTTTGCCTATTTTATTAGCAAACAAATTGTCTGAACCACCAAAAGATATTGAGTCTTCCGATGTAGAAACCAGCAATCAAGATGGTGAGTCATTACCTGAGCCGCCTAAAGATATTAAGCCTTCCGATGTAGAAACCAGCAATCAAGATGGTGAGTCATTACCTGAGCCGCCTAAAGATATTCGGCCTTCCGATGTAGAAACCAGTAATCAAGATGTAAGTGATGATGGAGATGATATTGATGATCTGACCTCAGAAGCCACATTAATGGAATATAGCCAACTTATTTCGAAGCTAAAAAGTGTATGTCCAACATTAAAGAACAGCGAACTAAGAGATTTCTGTAAAGCTGAGGGTATTGCACCAATCGTTACGGAATCAGGCCAAATTAATATTGAAATAACGTCGGTCCAACTAGATGAATTAAAATGGAAACTGAGGGATAACAATGAATAATCGCAGTAGTTTAACATACAGTGAAACTCTCTTTAGGCCGCTTTATGAATTAAATTCCGCTTACGTATATATCGGGGCGGGTGTCGCTACCGGTTTTATCAGTCAGGTTAGTGAAATTAGTTCTAGTTCACTAAATACGCCAACTATCATCGCTGGTGGGCTCATTGGTGTGGGCTTATACAAAATACTGTGTGCGTACCCAAAGATGAGACAACAATTAAAACTTTTCATCAATAAACTGGAATTTATCGATATTGATGTAGTTCGGTATATCAACAAATGGAAATTCAACTCTAAATCAGAAAACTTTAAATACACTGACAAACGAGAAATATATATCGGTAATGGTTTTGAGTGGGGCCCCCAACACGCACAAAGGGCTTATCAAATTATGGATTTATCTGTTGATTTGCGTGAAATGGAAATCCCATTCGCATTAAAGCCGATTGTGCTTAAATACCGGAAGCATACAAAAAACATGGGGGGTAGGACTTGGATACACGCTATAGGCGAGGAAAAACCACAGATAGTCAATGAGGATACCTTTTATGGTCATTCGTTTATTACAGGTGTAGTTGGTAGTGGTAAAACGACCCTATTACGACTACTTGGTACTGGTTTTTTGAATATGGGCAATTCTATAGTAGTCATTGACCCTAAAGATGATAAACACTTAAAAGAAGGGTTGAGAAGTGAGGCTAAGGCATTAGGTATTGGGCATAAATTTTATGAGTTTTGTCCTGCTAGACCAAGTGAGTCTTGTGCAATTGATATTCTGAAAAACTTTGCAATTCCTTCGGAAATTCCCACACGCATAGCTAGTTTATTAAAATCCGGAAGTGGAGCAACAGACAGCTTTATCGAATTTGGTTGGCAAACTATCTCACAAGTAACAGATGGGATGATTTTTTGTTCAGAAAGTCCAAAACTTACTGAGATCTATCGTTATATGCGTTCCGGCAAAACAGAGTTATTAGAAAAGGTACTTAGTAAGTTTTACGAGCTAAGATTTGGCCAACATTGGAAACAATCAAAACTAAGTCAAATGGAAGGGCTTGGAGATTCCACACTTGAAGGTATGCACAACTATTATACGCAAAATATTCCAAGTAAAGAAAAAAATGCGACTGTTGATGATGTAATTCAATTTGTCACGCACAACCATGAACATGCCCAAAAAATGTTAGCTAGCGTATTTCCGTTATTCAAAGTCTTATGCAGTAACCCTCTGGATAAATTACTTTCGCCTACACGTGGACAAGATGACATCGAAATTATCGACATTAAACGGGTCATTATGGACGGTGGGATAATTTACTGTGCACTGAACTCAATGAATGACCCAAGAACTGCCGGCCATTTAGCTAAATTGTTGCTAGCGGATATTTCATCTTGTTTAGGTGACCGATATAACTATGGAACAGGTGAAGAACGTCGAGTATCTATATTGGTTGACGAAGTGCATGCTGCCGTGGCGGGAAATGACAGTCTCATTAACAACCTAGCGCAAGGACGTGCGGCGAAATGTCAATTTGTGTTAAGTACGCAGACAATCCCCGATTTAATTGATATGACAGACCAGGCCACAGCCGATCGATACTTAGGATTATGTAACAATTTTTTTAGCCTTAAAGTCACAGACATTCAAACTCAAGAATATGTAGCTAAACAATTCAGTCAGACTAATATCAGCGATGTTGGTGTTCAGTATTCCATTCAATCAGCCACAGGCCAAGCGTTATCCGAGTTTTCTGGTGGATACAAAGAAAATATCACAAAAACTCGAGAAGATATGTTCCCGACCTCGCTGATAGGCGATCTGCCGAAGCTGCAATATGTTGCGCGACTCTCTAACGGTCAAAAACTCAAATGCAAACTACCAATTATTAGAGGTTAGCCAGAATGGATATTTCTAGAATTACTTCACAGCATGAAGGGGCGTTGGAAATCGTCAATTCATTAGAACGGTTAGTGGGAGGCACCAAATATCTTCTGCTTCACTCAACGCCAATTATCAATATCATTTTGCTCAAGGCTATGCTGGCATGGGAGCGGGAGTCCGAAAAGGGTTTAGAACTCCAGTTTACAAAGTTTGCTGAATCGATTTTGTACGATTTATATAAGGTTACTTATTTTAAAGTCAGCTTAAAAAAAGATGATGAAGAATCAATTCACTGGGATTGTATTTCACAGACTTTTGAAGAGTTTAAGGTTTCGTCTCTAAATGAGAAAAGAAAAAACAAAAAATGTGACTGCTTTGGGGATGATCCAACCAAACCCACTAAATGTCACTGTTTGAAAGTCGAACATATAGATAAACGCTCAACATTATCGAATGAGGCTATCTCGCTATTACTCGCCCGACACGTATTTAATCGCCGAGTGCTTAACTTGCTAGGTCTGCCCTTACCTACTCGACAAAGTGTTTATTCTTTGAGCCATTCACTCACAGAACATTGCTAAGAGGACGCTTATCATGTCAGAGCTAATTAGGGATCATGGAATATCGAAATTGCTTTCATTATTTTTACTGATTTTTACCGTTAGTATTTTAGTGATATTGACCTCAGTTCCCAGTCAGATATTTCAGAGAGAAATGGAAACAGAGGTGAAATCGCTATCGTCATTAATCAATGAGAATCAGTGGTTAGACCTAACGTTACAAGTGAAGAACATTTACACCAATAACTACATCAACAATGGGGTCCAGGAAGCAATAGAAGATGCATTGTTGCCAAAAGGAAACTACAAGGTAAAGGAGATTGTTGAGAAATTTAAAGGAGATTTCATTCTCGAGCGTGTAGTGAATAACATTCATATTTTGTCATACCAAATGGTCTATAGAGTTTCAATGATGAAGTATTGGATATGGGTCATGCTGCCCTTATTCATCGCACTAATTTATGACGGTTATATGATTAGAAAAATCCGGATGTATGAACCTAGGCAGATATCAATCAAAGGGTCACGGATTTGGACTCGCTCGATTGTATACATGCTCGTTTTTACTTTTTGTTATTTATTAATTCCAAACTTTCTTGGACAAAAGGCACCTTGGTATCCAGTAGTGATGTTAATGCTAACGGCTTTGGCATGTAGAAACACCATTTCAAATTATATGAAAGTTGCATAGGAAATTGAATATGCTTAATCCAGCATCAGAACACGAAGCACTCGGTATTTTAAAACAATACTTAACGGTTTATAAGCGCACTAATTATGGGAAGTTATCCCTACTCGGTGGGATTATCTTGTTAGGTTTTTTAGGCAATATTGTCGGCTTCTTTACACCATCGGAATCACATATAGCAGTGATCCAAATCAGTGGTGAAATAGGTGCCGATAGTGACGTAGGGGATGGCCAGAAAATTGCGACTCATCTTTTAGACGCTATGACCAATGATGAATCAAGCTTGATTGTTATCGAAGCGAATTCGCCGGGTGGCTCACCAACCGACTCGCAAACTATTAATGAGTTAATAGTTCAGTACAAACAATCAAACGGTCCAATCGACCCTGAAGTAGCTAAAAACATTCTCAGTGTTATTAAAGATCCCACAACTCCATTTAATGAAAATTTTGAGAGTGATATCGACGTGAAAACGCAGCCACGAAAGTTAATCGTAGCGGTTGTCACTAAACAATGCGCTTCCGCCTGTATACAGTCGATCATCAATGCTGATGTCATTATAGGTCAGCGAGCTTCGCTGATTGGAAATATCGGTGTCAGATTAAGCAGTATCAACTGGTCTGAATTAGCAAAGAAAGTCGGAGTGACAAGTACAGTTATTACGTCTGGACCATACAAGGACATGCTTAGCCCTTGGAAAGCCATAGACGAAGAGCAAATTTTAATAGCAAAAGAGACATTAATTGAACCCGTGTTTGAGCAATTTAAGTCCGATGTTATCGCTGCACGAGCAGATAAATTAAAGATAAATTACGACGTGTTGTTCTCAGGTTTGGCGTGGACAGGAGATGACGCTGTAAAGACTGGTCTTATAGATGCAACGAGTAACCCCGTAATAGTAAAATCAGCGCTAGAGAAGATAATTGGAGACGATTATAAAATTTATTCTAAGAGTAGTTTTAGCCTTGGTTCCTTTATAAAAAACCCATTTAAATAGATTATTTTTTGAGAAATTCATTTCAGGTGCCGTTTTGGACGCTGAAACGAGGTGGCCTACAAAAAATCAGTAGTACGATAATATCGAAATCACTAAACCTTGAGGAAAAAAAATGGAACATACATTTAACTTACCGACAGTAGCAAGCCAAGACGCATTAAATAAGAAAGGCATTTTAGTCCTCTTAGTTTTATGTGTTCTTTTTATGGTGTTGTCGTTTGATTCAGCAGCGGGTTCTGGCGGTACAGCCTTTACCTCAATTTGGACTGAGTTATCTGGCTGGGCGGACGGTGCTCCTGGTAAGATTATTACCCTGCTCGCATTTTTTGCAGCATTATTTAATGTGTTAAAGCAGAACTACTATATGGCTGTAGGTGCATTTATTGGTGGCATGTTATTAAGCCAATCAGTCGCCATCATCAACATCTTCTTGACCGGTACAATCTAATCCAAATAAATCAAAAAAAGGCGCCATTATTTGCGCCTTTTTTTGATTCAGCGTCCCAAACGGCACCTGAACCGTCGTAAAAACACTGATAACTCATGTAACAATAAACCTAATTCATTATTAATCGGTGAGTGGGGAGAACATGGCAACTTACAGAATTCCTTATCGGGTAAATAAACCACTATTGGTATTGTTTTTTACCTTAGATCAATTTATTCCAATCGCAACAGCCTTTGGGCTTGGCTATACATTTGGTGCAGTATTTGAATCAACCATCTTTGCTGTTATGTATTTCAAAATCACCAGTTACTTTAACGAAAACCATCCCAGAGGCTTTGTTGAGCATGTGCTTTGGTATTGGGGGGTGATGCCTCTCAAACTTGGCTTTACCGTTCCAGATCCACTAAAACGGGAGTTCATTAAATAATGGAAATTCTAAAAAACGCAAATGATGTAAGAAAATCACTCATAGATGCCATCACCACACGAAACGTGACTCTTTTATCAAATTTATTATTGAGTATTGGGATTTGTATATTTGCATTTAAGTTTGCATTTTTCGAACCGGGCTCAGTCGTATTACCCAATGCGCCTATGACCGAAGTAATAGAAGTACGGGGGGATTGGGCTAACGCATCGTTTAAAAGAGGTCACGCAATCGCCTTTGCAGAATTGATCGGTAATATTAGTAAATCCAATATTAATTTTGTAAAAGAACGCTTTATGTCGGCGGCTACGCCCAATTTAAGAGAACAATTCCAAGATGAGATAGACCGTCAAATTGCCATTATTAGCGCAAGAAAACTCCAGCAACGCTTTACCATTGATGATGTTTATTTTGACGAGCATCAAGATGTGGTTTGGATTTGGGGGTCACGAGAAATCACCTTGCCGGGGCAACCTCCCTTAATTAAAACATGGACATATGAATTTAGAATAGGCGTCGCCAGTGGTATGCCCAAGATTTCCTATTTTAAACAATATCCCGGAAAGCCAAATACGCGACAACGTGTTGTTCCAGCAGCCGATACTATTCCAGAGTTAACAGAAGACATGCGCGCAGGTCTAGAAGAATCAGGTTCAGAAGTTAAGGACGTTAAATAATGAAAAAATACATAAGACTGTCGATTATATTCAGTGCAATGATAAGCCAGTCCGTCTTAAGTGCACCAGAAGGCGCTTCCACTAAAGTGTCATCAGATCCAGTAAATGAATTTTCGCTACCTGTACAAACGTCTAATCAGCGACTGAGTTCTGACTATATCGATCAAAATAGTGCCGATAGTCCTGTTTCATACATTTTTAATTCTCTGAAGTCAGCTGTACCTGATAATGAGCCAGTCAAAGCACCGCAGCAAGTAGACAATTATGGTCGAATTTTGGCGGATAGTGACAAATCAAGCTTTGGACGCGCATTGCAAGCAAGCTATAAACCTGTACAAAATTATTCACTCAAGCCCGGTGAAAATATTGCCGTGGCCATTGCTGCAGGATTAATGAATCGGATTAAAACCAACTTCTCAATGGTGGCGATCCGTACATCAGACGAAGACTCGATAATTGAAGCCTCTAACGGTTACATTTATATCACCACCAATTCTATGACCCCTGTTGGCATTATGGTTTATGAAGAAGGTTTGCCTGAAACGGCAATCTCATTGGTGCTTCAACCAGATAATAACCCACCGGCAATGGTAAATGTGGACGTAAAGTTAACAGGTGAACAGCGATACTTAATGAGCCAACGTAAAAGAGAACGTGAGAGATTAAAAAAAATCGATGATTTGGCCAATATTCATAATGAACAACTCAATACGGCTTCACACGTGTCACGCCTTAAATCGATGTTATTACCGATTGCTCAAAATGGCATCCCAAAGGGTTTTACTGAGTCGGTTGAGATCCCCAACACGTTAAGACAGCCTTGTTCCGTTGCAGTTAGACAAAAAACAGCGCAACGCTATGCTGGTTCACGTGAATATATCGATGTCGTGGTGATGTACAACCAAACGTCATATGCCTATCAAATTAAAGAAGAACAATGCTTAAGTCGTGATGCCTTGGCAGTTGCTTTTATTGACCAATCGATATTGCAGCCAGGTGAGTCAACTGAAGTCTATATCGTGAGAGATAAACTTTATATTGAGAAGATGGAAAAAAGTAACCGTCGTAGACAGATTAGCGCACAAGAGCTGGGCTTGACGCGGGAGGTTAACTAATGTCAAAGATAGCAATTAGAGAGTTTTGGGGAGACCCCAAGAAGCGGCAAATTATTATTTGGGGCGTATCACTAATAAGTTTGTATTTCTTAGTCCCTGTTTTCTTTGCTTCATCGAATGCACCGGCAAATGTCACCACTACGAATAATGGAACTGAATTATTTTCCGTTGAAGAAGTCTCGCAGATGGAGGAAAAGAAGACCAAGGAGCTATTTGACCAGTTGTCAGCCGATGCTCAAAACCGAGAGGTTGCTGCGTATGCTCAGGAAAATAGACTGAAAGATCGCGAAAAGAAAATTGAAATGGAAATGACTAAGTTCAGAAATGAAATTAATCAGCAAAAATTAGTCATAAGCCAATTAAAAAGTGAAATTTTAAACCGTAAGGACATTCAAGGTGCTGGTAACGGCAATAACCAAGGTGATGGCACCATTATTCGTCATGATCAAAATGGGAATGTTGCACAAATTGTAGAACGTCCACAAACGCAGATAATTACTCGTCAGCCATTGGTAAAAGGGAATGTTTTACGCACTGTCACGCAAGGTAAGGTGCGCTCTGTTAAAGAAACGGGTCATATTGAAGAGCAAGACGTTAGCATGGTAACGGTCTCAGAAAATTCTCAAACCGTTAAAAATGATTCTAAGACGGCTAATAGCGCTAAGAATGACAAAGTTGATGATAAAAAAGAAAAATCGACTTGGTTGTCGGCAGGCTCAATATTGACGGGCACATTGATGAATGGTGTTGATGCGCCAACATCAGGTGGCCAACAAAGCAAAATGCCTATGCCAATTCTAATTAGACTTAAGCTAGAAGCGTTAATGCCTAACAATTACACGTTAGATATTCGCGAGTGTATTGTAATTGCTACCAGCATTGGTGACTTAGCTACATCCCGCGCGTTCATTCGAGCTGAGACATTATCTTGCATTACTGAAGATAATGAAGCGATTGAAGTACCGTTGACGGCCTATGCTGTTGGCCGTGACGGTAAGAACGGCATCGATGGCACATTGGTCACTAAATCTGGTGGTTTAATGGGTAACGCGATGGCTGCTGGTTTCTTGTCAGGTTTATCAAAAGCCGCATCACCACAAGCGGTAAACGTGGTCAACACCAGTCCCGGTGAAGAATCATTATTTCAAAGTACAAACTGGGCCAGTATGGGGCAATCTGCTGCGTTAAATGGCGCGAGTACCTCGTTCGATATGATTGCGAAATATTACTTAGAAATGGTTGATGCCAGTTGGCCGGTAGTCGAGGTCCTAGGTGGTCGTGAAGTTGATTTTATTGTTCAAAAAGGTCTTGCCTTAAAAATAGGGAAATAGCCCATGTCTGCTAAAAATATGGAAAACCGCCCATTGTGGCAAACCATAGCGACTATCATGTTATGTATTCTGACGGTGGTAGTCATTGTGAACAGTGTTATCGATTACAAGATGCAACCATTGCTGAATACCATCTCGCAGTTGCAACAAGCCAACGCAAACAAACCTGAAGTCAGGACCATTAATACAAAAGTGATGGCAGAACACTTTGCCTTGGCGGGTTACGATACGCCGACGCAACTTGAATACATTGATATTCTGAAAATCCTACTCGATAAAAGCAATATTATCGCTATCAATGATGAGGCATTACAGTTTAAAGACTCTAAATACGCATTGAAATTGAATAGTATAGAAACATTGCGACAGAGCTTAAATGAGTTGGGTATAGAAAATCCTAGGGTAAAAAATCAAGCGCAGTATGAGGAACGAGAGCGGTTACAGAGATCAATATTGGAACAATTAACGAAGAGTATAACCACTCAATAGAGAATGCCCAGTAAAGAGATTTACTGGGTTTTTTTTAAAGGGAATGATTGTTGCCTAGTGTTTCAGCCATATTACACAACACCAGACAATCGGCTTGTAATGCTGCTGGTGGTCGTTTCAATGCATACACAAGATTGTACTTGGACAAATGCCCTTTAAGTTTTACTTTTAGTTCTTTTTTAGATTCTACGTCTGCAATAAAACGTCTAAACGAAGACAAATTAATAAAGTACCGCTGCATCACTTTAAGATAGGGGTCTGTTAATACATTTTCCGCTGTTATCAAAACAGGTTCAGTTAACAACTCCACTACTTCACTCATACATACCTCTCAAACCATCCATTTCTACGAAAATGACCACTATTTTAAATGTTTTTCGTTTCAGGTGCCCTTTGGGACACTGAAACGAAAAGGCAAAAAAAAAAGTAAGACATAATTATCCCGAATTCAATCATTAGGGTTTAGATATGAGACTAGCAAACACAAAAATACTGGCAACTGTTCTATCGGTCGTTATGTCAGCCCCCACAATTGCGGCTGATTTAACGACCACAGAGGCCAAAGCCAAGTTTGAGTTGTTACTACCTTTCAAAATCAATCAGGTTAGCGATTCACCACTGGCAGGTTTTTATCAATTAGAGTCAGAAAAAGGCATTTTTTATGCGTCTCGAGACGGTGAGTATATTTTCTCCGGTTCGCTTCATAGCTTTTCAGATGGGTTACTTAATTTAACCGCGGTAAGGCAACGTGAACTCGCCAATGGGCAAATGGAAGCCATTCAAGATGAACTCATTGTGTTCCCTGCCAAAAATGAAAAATATCGCGTCACAGTGTTCACAGATCCAACATGTGGTTACTGCAGAAAACTACACTCTGAAATCGAACAATACAACGATTTAGGCATAACCATCGCATATGCAGCGTTCCCTCGTGGCGGTATTAACTCCGAAATGGACAAACTGTTAAAGGATGTATGGTGTTCAAAAGACCAAAACAAAGCCCTCTCTGACGCTAAGAATGATATCCCAATAGCTAAAGGCTCTTGCAAAACCCCAGTAGACCAAATGTATCAGATTGGAGAATCGTTAGGCATTAATGGCACTCCCGCCATCATCTTACCAAATGGCGAAATGGTGCCAGGCTATCGACCTGCTCAGCAATTATTACAAACACTGGAGAATGCGGGATGAAGCTAATAACAGGATTGACGCTAGCAATGCTGCTTTGTAGTCCGTCAATAATGGCATTTGATCTTGAAGAAGCGGCCAAATTAAAAGAAGCCCAATCAGATATAAAATCGAGTTTTTCAGAAGATGTGAAAAAAATGATGAGTGAACTGGGTGATGTAGAAAATGTGCGAATGTTGCCGATTAGAAATGTCATGCTGATTCAGCTTAAAGGTAAGCCTCCAATATTCGTTTCATCCAATGGCCGCTTCCTAATAGAAGGTGACATTAAAGATTTATGGTCAATGACGCCTGTGCAAACGGTTGAGCAAGCCGAAGATTCTTGGTTATTACATCTTGATACCTTTGCTAACGGCACGCTAATGGACCAAATGGCGGTTATCCCCTTTGGCAATCCATCATTAAAAAAACAAGCTCGTGTATTTGTTAGCCCAACAGCTAAACAGTCTCAAGAGTTTTTAATGAACATTGACCCGAGCAAAGTAAATTTAGATTTGATTATTATGCCGCATGACAAAGGGTCAATTACGCCATCTATGAAAGCATGGTGTGGGTATTCGACAGTAGATTCACTGCAAGTCTTAATGACGGGCGATGCAGATGATATCGCGCAACGCGAGTGTGATGAAACAGATTTAAAGAAAGTGATGACACCTATGTTGATGGCGACATATTTAGACATCAGCAAGATCCCTTATTTTGTTCGCATTGATGGCAAACGCTTTGCTGGCTTACCAGATAAACCGATTGAATGGTTACAAAACCTGCCCAAAGCCCCGGTGGATGAAACTACTGAAACATCAGCTAAAACAGTGAAAAAAATCCCTGTTGTTAAAAACCCCTCAAATGAAGTGATTGAATCCCCAAGCGAACAAGTTATGGCCGACGCGATGGCCGATGTCACGGAGCAACAATAAATGAATAAATTAGCCCTATTGATCCCTTTCACGTTAAGCATTCTTTCTTCTGGCTGTGCTTTACAGGTAGGTGAGAGTGAATTCGCCTGTCCAAATGATGCAAAGGGTGCGACATGTTCATCAGCGCGTCAAATACACGACCTAACAAACAATCGAAGTAGTCTAGAAGGACTTAATGTGTCGATGGGGAAAATTCAAAGCACTACAGGCGATGATGCTGAAGCTAAACCAGCATCAGGCACGGATTATACTTTTGACTCTGATTCATTAAATCCGATACGAGTAGAAAGTGTACAAGTCGTAAATCAACCTGCTTCATCGTCAAATATAGGAAAAAACAATAAAAATAACGAAGTATATGAGCCTCTTACGCACATAAGGCACGACACATTACCAGAAGCCCAATTAATCGAAGAACCGACAAACAGGACGTTTGGGGCGGTTGAGGGTGTGCAAAATGAACATGGTCAATTAATGGTTCATAGAGAATCACCAATGGCGTTAGCACCTGAACCATTAGCCGTGCTGCAGCAACCCAAAACGATGCGTATTCTTGTGGCGTCTTGGACGGACAGTGATGGAGATTTGCACATGCCAGGATTTGTATATGTCGAAGTTGCACCTAAGAAATGGTTAGTGGGAGAGCAAGCGAATGACCGTCCTGGCCGAATAGTTCCATTACAGATCCAGCAAGTTACCCAAGAAGAGGAACGCCGACAATCTCATTCTAAGCAAGGTTATAACAGCTTGGGTGTAACAGAAAGACAAGGAAAGTAATATGGGTGTTTTTTCGAGTTATTTTAATAAAATTCGCAAACTAGCAGACTATGACAAAGTTGATGAAATGTTTGGTTTCGTTGGTTATGAATCGGATTACTACATCATGGAAGGTGGCGGCATGGCCGTCATGTTCTGTTGTCAGCCAACTCCTGGTTGCAATGAAGAATTAAAAAACTCATTGGATGCCATTTTTAAAAAGGATTATCCAGCTGATACGACTATCCAAGCTCAATTAGTTGCTATACCAGATATAAGTTACTTCATTAATCAATATGAAACGACTCGTGGTAATCGGTTGATGGGTAATGATAATGAACTCACTACATCGATGGCCGAATCGTTAGCTCAAGACCTTGAAAGTAAGGTGCATAAAGACATGCATAATGGTGCACGTCTACGTAATTTTGAGTTTTGGTTTACTGTAAGAGTACCTACGGCAGAACTACTTGCCAATGATCGTGAAGAAAAACGTTTTCGCACGCTCATTTTAGATATTGAAGAAAGTTTAAAAGGGGTTGGGTTCGCACCGAATAAATTAGCACCTAATAATTTGTTATGGCGTCTTCAGATGCTAATGAATACATCAAAAGATGCTATTTGGCGTAATAGCAATGTTAAACCGAATGCTTGTAAGACCTTTTCAGAACAAATTATTGAAGATGGAAATACAGTTCATTTTACCCCCAACGGTATTATCACTGGCAAACCTAAAGAAGTTGAATCCGATGGACAAGTAAAATTTGAAACAGACAATCAAACACACATAAAAATCATGTCGTTATCGTCTTTACCTGATGAAATTTATTATGGGCAAATGTTTGATTTAGTGGGTGACTGGATGTCAGGTGGGGTTGCTCATGGTGATCCATTCATGATTTCGACGCTAATTCATTATCCTGAGCAAGGGAAAGCAAAAAGCGACATAGCCAATGGTAGGAAATGGTTAATAGGCCAAGCAAAAGGTAAAATTTTAGAGTGGTTCCAAGGGTTAGCGGACCAAAAGCGAGATTATGACCAGCTTTGGACAGAGATAGATCAGCGCGGGGCAAAAATCGCCCACTCTGGTACCCATGTAATTATCTTTTCAGGCTCAGCGGAAAGAAGTGAACGCTCATTAGCAAAAATGAAGCGTTATTTTGAAACGAAACGAATTACATTTACTCCAGAGTCAGTATTAACGGGTCCTCTATTCTTACAAAACATCCCTTGCATGATGGATAAAGGGTATTCAAATTATCGTCGCCACTCGACCTACTCCTCAGAAGCACTAGTTTTTTTGACTCCCCATATGAGTAATTGGAAGGGCAATACAAACTTGCCTATAGTCCCGCTATCTACGCGTAACGGCCAAATCTTCTTTTGGGACTTATTTAAGACTGATGGCGGATATAACTTTTTACTCAGTGCGGCAACCGGCTCAGGTAAGTCGGTATTGGTGAACTACATTGTGAACTGTTATTTAAACTCAGGAGTTAAGCCTGGGGGATCACTGTTACGAAAACCACATCAAAAGCTATATGAATTGCCAGAATTTGATGATGGGGCCCAAGTGTTTATTTTAGACAGTGGCCGCTCATATCAAAATTTAGCAGAAATGTTCACTGACAGTCAGTTTATTTCGTTCGATAACAATTTCAAATATTCGCTCAATCCCTTTCCATCTATTCATCAATGGACAGGCGATATTGGTCAAGGGCCAATGATATTGACCATGTTTAAAGCGATGGCGGCACCAAAACATGGCGTGACAGAAGTCCAACGAGCAGAAATGATGACAATGCTCACGGACATGTGGAATGAATTAGGGCAAAAGTCCACGGTCACTATCTTTGTTGAGCGTTGCTTACAACATCCTGAAGAATACATGCGACAGATCGGCAAACAGTTAATGATATTTGCTGAGGGCGGCGTATATGGGCATTTGTTTTCAGACAAGCGCCCTGCTATTGACTTTGATGGCCGCCTAGTCGTCGTTGAGCTAGAAGAACTACAGAATGATTTGCATTTACAGCTGGTGGTCATTCTTGGTGTGATAAATCAAATTCAGCACAAAATATTCCAAGGTGGTACTGCACGCAAAAGTTTATTCTTACTTGAAGAAGCTTGGCAATGGATGGCCGGTGATAAAGATGGCGATAAGGGCGCTCTGATTGAATTCGTCGGTGAGTTTTTGCAAGCCGCTTTCCGTAAGTTTCGTAAGGTACGTGCGTCGGGTGGCGTTATTACACAGAACTTGATGGACGCTACCGGCAATGCCGTGGGTCAAGCTATCTTAGCCAATACTGACTGGAAGTTGTTCCTGGGGCAAGACCCCTCTTCTGTAGATAAGATTAAAAATACTCAATCATTTACAGCTTCTGACGCGCAATTTGAGCAAATGAAAACGGTTCATACTAAAAAGGGCTCATATTCAGAAATCATGATTTTCCACAAGCAAATGAGTGAGATTTGCCGATTGGAGCTTGAGCCTGAAACGTTAATGATTTTCTCAACCGATGCCGATGATCGCGAGTTAATGAAAAAGTACAGGGCAAGAGGTAATGGTGTAAAAGAGGCCGCAAGGTTATCAGTGCTAGAGAAACATAAAATTTAGAATTTAAGATGAGTGAATATTACTGAATACCGGTTAAAGATCACTTTTATGTTGCATTTAGCATGACTATTACTGTTTTTTGGTGCAATTGAACCAATTAATACATTTTTTTGTTGTTGCACACTATTGAGATCTATAACACGGAAATACTTTAAGCTATTTAAATCAGTACCTTAGGTGTTAAATTCAAGAATTCCCGTTACCAATAAAATGATCCTTTGAGTACAAAGGATCACTTTCTTGTTGTTGAAATAAAAAATTTAACTTAAAACACTGTTTTATATGGTTTATTTTCATATCGAGAAATGTAAAGGAATAATATTAAAAATACAAACATGCGGTAAAATATTATTTTTAAATCATATTAATCAGCAGCTTGTGTCATTTTTTTGATTTATTAACAGAACGGTTATCACATCGGTTGAACAGAAATATATAATGAAGATGCCAAGATTATGTAATCTTAACAACAAAAAAATGATCTATTAGTTGCTAGTTTTATGCTTTATGTTTAATTACAACACGTTAACTAAATATATCTTTATGTTTAGTCGCGAGAATAATAATCGGATTTGCGGAAAATGAATGTATATTTATGGGATTTTTATAAGGACTTCATAACTTAAACGCCTTACTAACACATCATATGCGCTATTTTGACAACAAATTCCTGCAATTTTGAATAACAATGTTTAGTAACGAGCGACAACAATATTCAGCGATTAATACAACAGAAAAATGTAACGACATGCAACGTAATCCTGTATTGGTTGACAACAATTTTCTGTCCGTCTGAACAACAATAAATTGTTTGCTGATATGACAAATACATGTAATATTGCTAAAGCTTAAATACTTATCAATGGATAGGGTAATAAGGTAAGAAGATGACATCCAACAGTAAAGACAACGCACCAAAACAAAAACATGTAGATTTAGGCTTGCAGGAATCAATGCCAGAAGTATTTAAGAAATCTCATGAATTGATTTTTTCGCGGCAACGTCTCTCTGTCCATGAGCAAAATATTTTTAATCTGATGGTCGCTCACATGAGGGAAGATCATTGGAAATCAAAATCTGGACCATCATATGAATTCCCTGCACAAATCCTTTCGGATTGGTTTGATATTGAATCGAGTCATTTAAGCTCGACATTAAGCCCGGTTGCTGATCGATTAGCGACCCGAACGGTAGGCTTTACTAATAGCGAAACTGACGAATGGGATTACATACCTATTCTTGCTCGTATCAAATATAAAAATGCAAAGCTAATAATCATTCCCAACCCTGAGTTAAAAGAACAATATATCGATTACTCAAAGAAAGGGTATGCGTTAATCAATCGTAAACCTTTGTACAAACTTAAGAAATCATACAGTAAGCGACTTTATGAAATCTTATCTCGATTTAAGCAAGAGGGTTATCAACGACCATTAACAATCGATGAGTTAAAAGGATATTTCGGGCTATTCGACGAAAACGGGAACCTGAGTAAAGGAAACCAAAGCTTAGGCCCTATTGGTGTATTCATAAAACGTTGCATCTCAGATTCATTTCAAGAAATCAACGAAATTTGTAAGCACGAACTAGTTTTATTCAAAAGCGATAAAGGCGAGTTAGGTTATAGCCTAATAAAAAAAGGTAGAGTCACAATCGGCATAAAGTTTCACTATAAATGGATTGATCATAAAGTTTCAATGAGCGAAGACACAGCTAAAGATACTATTAGGGAGCTTGAAACGAAGTTAAATCTTAAGAATGAAAAGCTGACAATACCAGAACTGAATTTGCTAGCTGAAGCATATATGGTGTTTGAAGATACAACTACGGCTAATGAGATTTATGAAGTTATTAACGAGCGTGAGGCGGCGCTAGTTATTGAACCAGAACAAAAAGCTAAAGATGATAAATTGAAGTTTTTAGAGAAGATTAAGCAAATGAAAGCCAAATCTAAAGTGGGTTATTAATCATCTCTTCGCCTTAACAACAAAATATTGATCTTTAGAAGGCCCAAAAAGTGATCTGTATACACCAACTTAAAGATCCGTTTGTTGCCAACTAAATGATCCCAATATTTTTACTACCTAGGCTTAGGACTAAAAAAAAGGCCCAAAAAACATAAAAATGTAAAAGTGGAAACAAATTAATGATCGGATAAGACAACAAAATGTAAATTTAGTGGGTGTTTAGAGTGAATAACAAACTATCTGGCTATTTTTTAATCTTGTGGATAACTAGCAACAAATAAAAGATCTTGAAAGCCGTTATAATGATCTCGAAAACTAAGTAAATGATCGTTAAAAACGGATATTAGATCTTTATCAACACTTAATTGATCGAGTAAAACAAGATTTGTTGATGATTACATAATTATGGTGTTCTAAGCTGTTGTTTTATATGTGTAAAATTAGCTTTTTAGTCTCTCCTATAGATCTATATCTTTTATATTCTTTATATTTCCTATATCTATTATAAGAGAATTCTATTTTGAATTTAAAAACATTAAGGTCTATTACCACTTTGGAAGATTAACCGAGTTACAAAAACAGCCATGAATGTAACTAAGAGGATCACCAGGTGTAAAAGTGCAATTGCAATCCATATTGCACTAAGTGATGAAATAAGGCCCCCTATCGACTCAAGGAACGAAGGCATCAACATACTTAACAATAGAATAATGACGATGATTAAAAGGAGCCCTATTTTACTTTGAGAGAAATCTGCTTTACTCGGAACAGAGTAAACAACAAGGGAATAACTAACAAACACCCATAAGGCAGTTAAATAAACGTTTGTGGAAGAAAATAAGATAATATCTAACATAGATGTCAATTTACTTAAAAACCCGCTTAAATCGCCATTCAGCACGTTTGATAACTCAATATAAGTTGCAAAATAATCAAACACATCTGGTCGTAACCATTTCGTCACACCTATAAAAGCTAAAGTCCCTCCAAAAAGCGGTGCTATACCAATCAACATGTTAGCAATAGGAGAAAATAGTGATGGGTTATAGCTATGTAAAACATAGCCAAGGGAACCATCCCTACTAGGTTTAAATAACTGAAAGTCAACTATTTTATGATTAAATAATAGCGCTGTGGTCAAATGAGAGAGCTCATGAATAGGCACACCGACAATGCCCAAAACCTTGTAAGCAATATTATTAGTAATTTCTGCCAACATATTTCGTACGTAAACAATGGTGATGAATGAAAACAAACATGCTGAACAGGCATAAATAAATTGAGTTATGACATTTACATCAAAGTGGATCATGTGGTTGCCTGTAAAATGTGAAGAGTATGCTTAATGACTAACATCAGTATTCGTGGGGCATAGACCGGCTGAATAAACTTTTTTCCAAGCGTCATTAAGTAATTGATGATCTAGAGTTACGATAACATCTCGATTTAGCAGCTCATTGACAGCAACCTTACTAACCTCGTCAACTTGCAATTTATGATTAAAACCATTGATGAGATATAATTTATCGAACCTGGCTAGTGTTTGTTTGCTAAAAATATCATTCATTATCTTATAGATAATCCGAGAAAGTAATACAGTTTTTAATTCTTGTTTAGAAAATCGATCAATAGCATTTACTGTTGCCGGTTCTAGGTAAAACGAGCTTAAATAATTCACGAGAAGTTCCTTAACTGCAAAGTGGTTTAACGTTTGCAGTTAGTACAACATGCATCGAAAAACCGGCTACTAAAGTCCAGCGTAATTCGAATTGTCATTATGAATTCAGGTGTAATTAGTGTTAGAGTAACTGTAAATAAACACAGTGGTTTTGATTATGAAATTATCTCCAATGCCCATTTCATGTGGGATCGGTGGCTTTGAGAGTGCTGCAAAAGAATATGCGCAGAAAGAATTGAGTTTGGATGAATTTTTAGTAATTCATCCAAGTACAACATTTCTGACATTAATTGATGGCAACGATATGGTTAATATTGGAATACATAACCACGATATAGCGATAGTTGATAGAGACATCACTGCCCGGCATAGAGATGTGGTTATTATCAATCTAAATGGAGACATATCTTGCAAAATTTTAGATGCAGAACGAAGACTTTTACTTTCAGGCAGTAATGACAACAAACCCATTCCGATAAATGAATCAGATGAATTTGTAATTATAGGGGTAGTAACGAGCAGTATTCGTTGTTTTAAGCCTTTGACATTACCCTCAAAGGTCGATATTGGCCCAGTGGATACATCAAATCATGCCTAATGACGCTAATTGATATACAGAATATTGGCGAATTCGAGGGCTTAACTTTTTACGACATTCCTCTTCATGAAACTCATAGAGTAGATGATCACTATATCCATAATTCAAACTATCGATGTAATCTATAAGGTTATCGTTTTTACAGGCTTTTTTCAGCCGCCCTGCAGTGGTAGATAATTTATTGGCAAGTCGCTTTAATTGACTTAAAGAAGATTGCTCTACGTACTCAGTTAGGTTTCCCAAAAACTCAGTATAATCAAATTCTATGCCGGGTTCGTCTAAATGCGGAATAGATGAACCAGACCACACTTCATCAATTGATTCATCTAATATGGATTGGTGCATCGTGGTTAAGAGTTTCCCTTTACCGACCCACTTTCGAATACGTGTAGCATCATTACTGAACTGGGTATTAGGACTTACGTGTTTAGCTTGATGAACCAATTGGCTTTCACTCACGCCCAGAAAATGCACTCTTGTCGGTGTGTCTGTTTTGAGAAATGAGAGAACTTCATCAACACTCAACGCGGCGGCATTTGATGGTAACCCAATGATTAATTGCTGATGATATCTAGCAGGTATAGTGGTGAGTGCGTCGTGATAGCATTGAGAGATAGATTTTGGCCCCTTTTGCAACGGGATAAGCATATTGGCGCACATATGAAGTAAATCCGTTATATCTGCAAAAAACTCGCTTATTAGTGCCATAGAGTTTGTTTGCTGGCCCACAATATCTGGACATGCAAAATGGATGTTAGAACAGAGGTGACTTATCTTAATAATTTCTCTATAACGATTAAGCACCAACTCGAAATCTAGCTGCTGCGCTTCACCCGTTTTCATATTATGTTGAAATAATCGAAAAGCACCAGAATCTAATAAGATTTGTTGTTGCTTACTGTCCTATTAATGCCTTCACCGTTCCCGATGTATCAAGAACATTTACGCAAATGGGTACATTCGCCCTCATTAACCCTTTTAAATCATTTTTGGCAGACGCACCAGATCTAAACAATTGCGATTGAGGCATGTTGTCGAAGAATGACAATTGATCTGCGCTAAAAGCCACATTGCGTAAAACCTCTTTCCACTCGTCGTTACTCGGTAACGTAAACGCTTCTGAGGCTTTCGTCCCGTAGGCAAACATTGAATATTGCATAATGAGTCATGCTTCTAAAGATAACTGAGGTCTTTACGTTATAACGAGGTCTTAAAACAGCAACTCACCAGGGGGAGGATAGTAAACAGAGATATTATTCAAAGTTATAGAAAATTACTGGTGATCGGGTATCGTTTTAGTTGGTGTAGAAAAACCCTCAATTTAAAAAAATTTGAAGGTTTTTTGCGGCCACTCTTTTCAAATCAGCTACTATAAAGTTGAGCAACGAAATAATTTGTTGCTTTATGCACGAATAACTTATGCACTAAACTTTTAAAAAATGACAGGGATGTTCATTATGTACTTATTTTGCGTAATACTAGTTATCTTCGTTTCAACAGTTTTAGCAGAAATCTATATCGCTATTAACTTGAAACGCGATGAATATGAGTTATCTAAAGAGATTGATGACTCTAAGATCGGAGAAGTATACAGAGATGATGGAATTAATAGAGATCAACAAACAGTAAATGCTATACGTGCTTCTTATCTAACATTGATCATCATTACATGCTTACTTCTCTTGCTCTTAGCTAGTAATGTAAAGTAAAGCACATAGTCAATCTTTTAGTACACGCTCAGAAATTTATCATTTGAAACGATTCTGAGCGTTGTTCTAAAACGTTGAAGTTACCGTGTATATTACTATTGCCCGCTTCCCTCTCACTTTGGATTAACCGTCAATTCAGATTCTTTCTGACTAACTGAATTTTATTGTATGACTTCGGGGATCGGCCTGAACCATATCAAACAGTTTTATATCGCTTAGTGTTGTAGAAAAATCCCCATCAAGTAACGTGGCTTTACTGAGTTCGCAGGGTTCATCAGTAGCAACAACCAGTGAAAAACGGTCTTTATAAACACCGACAACAATACATCGAGTCAACTCTGGCCTAGTAAATGACAATTTATTAGCAACACTGGGAAGCGGGATGTTGAGTTGTTTGATGATCTCAACGGTTATAAATGGGTCTGACGTAACAGTTTGAACCATAGAAATAGCAGCAAGTAGAGATTTACTTCCGTTAAGCAATATTTTTGAGCTTGTGCCATTATGCTGAGTGACAAAATATTTATCCTCACGGCTTAATAAATCAAGCTGTGTACTGCGTAAAAAGTCAGTGACTATCGCCGTAAAATGGGATGTATACATGGTCTTACCCTCTCATTAAGCCGCAATATTATTGATAATGTCGTCAGTTTGGGTTGCTGTTTCAGTGTCACTCTCATTTTCAAACTCACTGATCTGAGTTTTAAGCTCAATCATTCGTTGTTTACAGGCGATTAATTGGTCTAGCTCTGTAAAGCTGGCATTAATGGCCGTTTCTGCCACTTCAATTAACGCTTGTTCGTGATTGATATTGTGATTGTATCGAGTGATATGTTTGTCATAGTTACGAATAAAATTATTAATGGTATTCAACACTTGCCACCCAAAACCTGATTGTTTGGTGAGATCTAATCTAAAGGTATAGGTCGTGGACCCAGTAACTAATAAATTTATTTTGGTACCGATTGTTTGAATCGATAAGGCGTAACCTGCAAAGTCACCCAATAATGCTTTTCTGTCTTTATAAAACCCTAACGCGATAGATGAAGCCATTGGGTTAATAATCTTATCCATATCATGAGAAGCCTCTTTTAAGGTGGTAAACGTAGTGCCATGAGCATTAACATAACTCAATGCATCACCCGCTTGCGGGATGTGTAAGCCGCTGGCTTTATCCGTGTTGATTCCCGCTAAATACCGTTGATTATTGGCAAGGGTTGAGTTGATGCGTTCAATGTCGAATTTAGCTTCGCGTTGATTGCGGATAAAGGCATGACGTTGGGCTTCAAGACGTTGTATTGTTTTTGTGAGCGTCACCATTTCTAATACTAATGGTGAACCGCTGGTTTCAGCTTTTAATTCTGCGAACGTTAGTTCTGCTGTAGATAAATCCGTTGATGAATGTGAAATATCGTTAGCTGAGTTAAAATCCGATATAAATTTTTGCTTATTTTCAAGGACTTGGAATAAGAAAGAATCAAGGCTATTTTTGGTCGCGATGTAAGTTATGTCTAAAGTGAACGAATGCGGCGCTTGTTGATAGAGTAAATTCCCTTGGCGAATGCCTCGGCCGAGGCGTTGAGTTAGATCTGCTGGTCGATAAGGCGCGTCTAATACCGTTATTCCCACTAAACGCTCGTTAACATTGGCACCACAGCCAAGCGTGTTAGTTGACGCTATACACACGCGATACTCCCCAGCGTTCAATTTAGAATACATTTCGGCGCGGGCTTTGGGTGTTTTGAAACTTTGCGCAAATACGATATGTTCTGAACTGACTCCTTGGTCAATAAGACCTTGTTTAATGTCACTATAAACTGAGTGACGGCCGTCTGAGTTGGGCACTCCTAAATCTAAAAAGATTATCTGGGTTGCTCTGTCTTCACTGGTAGCGTGATATTTATCAGCGGTAAGTTTGACACATGTTGGCACTTTAAAACCCGCTTCGTCACGTTCAATGCTTGGGTTTAACAAACGCATGTCAATACTTGCTTTCTTCGCTTGTGACATGACTAATAGCATATTGTCGTTTTCGACTGGGCTTGCTTTAAAGTCTTTTGCTCTAGAGACTAAATATTTTGAAAACTCGATTTGAGTAGGTGTAGCTTCAACGATAATTTGTCTTGCCTTGCCGCCTGTAATTGGCGGAATCGCGGGATAATTTTTACCATCAATGCCTTGGATTTCTGGTAAAAATTTAGCAAGCTCTTTTTCGTTGACGCTATCCGCTATAGATGACCAAAGAGATTGTAATACGGACATGTTACGGAATGCGCGCAAGCGGGTGACAGTCTTGAATGATCCGCTACCTGCTGCCGATACTTCAAAGTCACTGCTAACGGTAGCAAACGATGAAACAAAATCATCAATTGAGCCGATGCCTTGAGCTATGAGCATATCTTCATCTAAATATCTTAAAAATGTGTAGGCTTCTAATAACGTGTTGCTAATTGGCGTTCCTGTACTGAAATACACGCCCAAGCCATTACCTTGTTCAAGATTATTCCTTTTTAAACATTGGATTTTTAAAAACCAATCGAATGCGCGTTTTGATCCTATCGGGTTTCCGCAACCGCGTACATTGTTTAAGCGTGTGGATTCATAACTCAGGTTTTTGATAAAATGCGCTTCATCCAACACTAAGCAATCAATACCTAACTGGGTGATGGTAAATCCTTTTTTACGATCATCTTGTGCAAGTTCTTGTAACCGATTTTTTAATTTAGCTTTTTTATTTTCAATATTTTTGACAGAAAAGCGTGCACCGTTGTTTTTGTCCATTGTGCATAGTGCGAAATCAAGCTTCGCGAGTTCATTTTCGATAACAGATTGCTCAATGTCTTCATCTGGCGAAATGGCAACGAATGAAGACTCAGGGCAGATGACTATCGAACTACCTGTTTTTAAACGTAACAATGTCGCTTGGCGTGATGCAGGGCTCAGGTCATCGGGGTTTAATACCGTGATTTGATCTTGTGGGAAAAGTTCTAAATATCCCGCTGCAAATTGAGTCGTCAAATGATTAGGAACGACGCACAAAATACGTTTTTTAAGCCCTAGTCTAATGAGGGTGTTCATTATGCCGCTTAATGTGTACGTTTTCCCTGCCCCCACCTCATGAGCAAGTAATAATCGTCCCTCTGTAACGGCACGATAAACCGCATTGACTTGATGCTTTCTGAGCTTAATTGATTGGTTTGAATGAGGTAATGAAATAGCATGACCATCGGCATTTAACTTTACAAATCGATTAAATTGCTCGTTAAAAATGGCGGTTAGTTTGTCTTGAACATCAGTTCTTTCAAGCAAAAAAGTATCCCATTCGCCGATAATTTGTTCTGCATTTATTTCGTTTTCTAGTGTCGCTTGTTTATTGATGATTCTATGCCCGTTTTCGTCTTTATAAGTCACAGTAGTAGGACGGCCATTCATCAAAAAGTCTAATAACTTACTAAAACGATAGGCCGAGTTGGAGCCTAGGCGAGTCTCTAACTGGTAAGGTAATTTCAACAGATTTATTTGCCATTGATTCGCGGCATACATGAAATCGATTTCAGTATGAATATTTTCTCTACCGTCACACAATAGGGTTACAAACTCTTGATAGATATTCGCGGGAACCCATGAAGCGCCTAGGTTTACTTTAATATTTTCAAAAGGTATATCGAGTGGCAAAACTGCGTTTAGTGCATCGATATAATGTTGTTTTGTGTCGTCGTCATAAGCTAGCTGGTGGACGGTATTTATTTTTGTTTTTACATCACCAGACAAAAATACGTTTCGAGTAACCCATTTGCCCGATTCATCGAAAATTAGATGACCATTAGTTCGGTTGATAAATTCGGCTTCTGTCGTATCCATAAGGCTTGCACAGTAAGCGATATCCACACCACCATGCACGTTAACGCTGGCGATTAAAGCATCTTCTATTGAGTCGGCATGAGTTGGGATAACCCATGGCGATAATATGCGTTTATTGAATATTTCCGCTTTTTTAGCCGATGGACTAACGGCTTTAATACCTAATTTTTTGGCGGCTGTTTTGGTTAATCCTGCGGTGTAATTCACTTCAAGCGATAATAGGTTGTAATTAGTGGGGTCTAATTTTGCTACCCGCTGGTTTGAGGCATCATGAACATAGCCGAATTTTTTTACAAATGCATCGTAACGCTGATTTAACGTTAATCGAAGTTCATCAAGTGTTGCGTCTGCTTCATCGTTTTGTTCTGCGCTTAGTAACGTCATTAGTGAGTGACGAACGGCGCATAATGCTTGTAATCGCGCTTTAGTGGTTCCGTTAAAATCAGTCGCTTGCCAAGACTCATTGATTAATTGGTATATTTCATCATCAGTCCCTACGGCATAAGAGCCCTCACGAGTTCCCGCCGTTTCTATTATCTGACGTTCAACATGAGCGACATTGTGTTGAGCTTGATTAAATGAGGTTTCCCCGTTAAAGGTTTGACCTGCAAACATCATATTAATGGCATTGATAGCGACATTTTCAAAATCATTGTTACCCTCGCAATGTACGCTATTACCTTGGAACACTTCACCCACTAGCATTTCGCCGTGGATCATTTCGGGGTGAGTAATGAAATATTGATTTAAAAAATAATCCTTATTGCTGGCATCCTTTACGCTTTCAGCATTAAACCATGCGGTATTGGTCTCTGCGCCCTCTTGAAATAGAAGCACGTCAACGGTGGCATTGGCCCCCGTTGACACCTCAAAAACTTGTTTAGGCAGCCTTACAGCAGCTTTAAGCGAAGCGAATTGACCTACTAACGCTCTACTTTTACTGTTAGCAGAATCCATGAACGAGCGAGACACAATCGCTATCATCCACCCATTTTTAGCTAACAAGGTGGCTGATTTGGCGAGAAAGTAATTGTGTAGCGATAATCCGCTTAAGGTTTTATTTGCGCTATCAAAAATTGGCGCTTGTCCGAATGGGGGATTATGAAACACGAGAGAAATAGGGTTTTTAAATTTTGCATTTTCAAAGCCCATATTTTGAATGTTGGCCGATGGATAAAGCTTTTCTAATATCTGTGCTGAAATGGCATCTTGTTCAACTAAATTAATGTCCATTGCGTTATAAAGGGATTCTGGCATGGTACGCACTAAACCGCCCACGCCTGCCGATGTGTCTAAAAATGTACCTGAGCAAACCCCCGCTTTTACGAGTTCGTTATAAATGGTTTTAGACAAGAAGTCAGGAGTGTAAAAAGCCGATAATGTGGATAATTTAGCAGAGTTCCATTGATCACAAGTCAGTAGGCTTTTTAAAGTGTTGTGGCGTTTGGACCATTTAGCATCATTAGGGTTAAACACATTGGCGCAGCCGCCCCACCCTACGTATTTTGCCAATGTTTTTTGTTCTGCAAGAGTTGCCTCAGCTTGTGCGGCATTTAACGCTGATAAGGTCTTAATGGCGGCTACATTCACGTTATAGCGAGTCACCATACCCAATTTTGATAGAGGAAAATCATAAAGAAAGTCATTTGCTTTCACTTGAACACGGCATTTTAGCTTTTTACTGCCTTGTGTGTGTGCGATATAGGTTGATAGTTCATCCTCAGAGCCAAAAAAGAACCCCATTTGCCCGCCCACATACTCAATGTTACTTACTGTGTCCATAAATAGTCCTGCTGTTTAACGTCTCGATATACCTATATAAGAACATGGCGAACAAAACGCGCAACTATTGATGTATTCAGCGAACAAAACTTAAAAGTGTTCTGTGAAATTATTTTCTAAAGCTCTAATAAATATTAATTTAATAAAATATTTAGGCGAACAAACGAACATGTTCGCCCGAACAAAAAAGTTTGACCGATACAAACGGCTAGCGTATTATTTGCACAATTGATATTTGAGACAGGTATATAGCAATGAACAGCGACACTCTACCAACGGGCTTATCTGTGAGAGAACGAGTATTTAGGATCTGCAATCAGCTTTACGCAGAAAATACGAAGGTAAAAATTCGAACCGTTTTAGAATTACTGCCTGACATCAAAAGCACATCGACTGTTCACAAATATCATAAAGAATGGCGAACACAGTTAGACAACTCTAAAAAGACGTTGTTTGATTCCTTTGGCTTCAGTGATAACTTTCAAAACGCTTTTGTGTCAGAAATTGCCCGGTTTCATACGGATGCGAAAAATGAATACAGTGAAAAATTGGTGGAACTCACCGAAGAAAGAGATGCGGCAATTTTAGGGCTAGAAAATGCCGATAATGCCATTATTACCCATCAAACTAGAGCCGACACATTAGATGACCAGGTTCGAGAGTTACAGAATGAAATTCATTTACTCACCAGAGAAGCTAAACAACATTCAGAACAGCTAGAAAAAGAAAAAGCCTTTGCCATTGGTAAGCTTGAGCAGCAAATGGGTGATTTAGAAAAACGCTTAAACAATGAAAAGCGTCTGATAGTCGAGCAGCTTCAACATCAAATAGACTCACTCACCACGAAAAATAATGAATTACGTGAAGTGAATGAAAACCAACGTACAGAACTAGCGAAATATCAACTTAAACTTGAAAGTAACACCAGCTTAGTTGAAGAAGTCAAAGCTCGCGCTACTGCATCACAAGAAGAAGCAAAGGCCCGAATAGCGAAGTTAGAAGAATCATTTACGACGTTAAGCGAAAAACACATTGCTTGTTCACAAGCGCTGGCCGTAGCAAATGAGAAATTAACTGCTAAAGATGAACTGTTAGTAAATAGCCTCAACCAATATGAGCTAGCCATTAATAATGAAACGTCGTTAAGACTATTGCTAAGTGATAGAGAAGATGAGCAAAAAGAGCTAAGAGCCAGACTTGCTCGTGTAGAAAGAGATGATGCTAACGCTCAGGCTGAAGTTCGAAGATTGACCGAGCGTCAAGGAGAGATGAAAAACAAGGCTGTTACAGCAGATAAGATGATAAGTGAATTGAACAAAAGTATTCAAAATTGGGATGCTAAATATACTAAATTACAAACCGAATTTAATCGGCTCAAACCAAGAAACTAGCGTACAAATAGGATGCCTGAATGGTAATGTCCAACAGGCATCAAATAGACAAGAGTTAAAACAATGATTGTTGGGTTGCTTGGTTAGTTTGACGCGATGAAATTTCAGCATTCATCACTTTCTCAGAGACAGACAATGCCATTATTGCCTCTGCGGTAGGAATGCCGGTGGTGGCTCTTAGCGAATTTAACGCTTGTGCACGTCTTGCGTCGTCGTGAACGCGCCCAATGGTTCCTTTTGCCAGTGTCACTACACCAGATTCTAATAACTGCTTGAGCATGACTGTAGGGCATTTGTTCTCTAAATGGCCGTCTTCCAGCAATTCCAGATAAAAATCCTCAACGAACGTCATTGCAAACGCATTCTTAGTAACAACATTGAACGATGATGACTCGGTATATCTAATGACGCGATGTTTTTCACCATTTCGATTAAACATTCGTTCAATTTCTTTAAATTTGCCGCCGGCTTGTATGCCTTCATCGTCTAGACCAACAGGCTGATTGCTTTCTACGAACTTCATTAACGGGAAATACGTATAGGTTGGCGTAAATGATTTTTCAACAAGAGTCGTTTTTGGTATTGGGTAACGTTGACCATTGTTGACGATATCATGCCAAATTTGGAGTGCCATGCCTGGAGCTTCCTCGCCGCCCTCTCTTGACCATGCAAATTGAATGGCCAACAGTTCACGGTAGTCTATCAAATCAATGGTGTGGTTGCCGCCGCTTTCATAGGTATCTTGCTAATAGTCAAATATATCGCAATAAATCCATGCGGTATTCTAGGCTGTATTGGTTCAAACCCACTTTAATATAACCGTCTTTCGTCAGTTTTCGCCCCAAAGTAGAACGCTTACTAAAATCGTATAGCGTGTTTACCATATAGTTGCGTAAATCATTTAGAGGTCGCATAAATCCATACTGTTCAGGGTCGATACTTATCTGATTTAACAGTGAGTTATCCTCCTTTACCTGAGCGCATGCACGCAGCCAAATCTTGATCCGCAGCTCTTATTGGCCGCTAACTTTCCTGCAAATAAATCACATGCGCCTCCGTTACTGGCTGAATAGTGTTTTTTCATAAATCGTAAGTTATCGCTAAAAGATTCAATGTCATCGTTATCTATCAATTCAAATAGGTGCCATACATCGCTGAGGCTCCACTCTTTTATTAGGGCTAATGTCCAACCAAGATCTGTCATAACTGGCGTATGGGCTGTTTCGCCTCTTTTTTTGAGGTTTCCTTTTCTCACGTTGCTTTCGTCATCTCTTGATCCTGAAATCGAGCAAATCTTATCGGTTTGATACTTTTTAGAAAGCGATTTCAAAAAGGTTTTCATGGGTTTAATCTTCCAATCTAATGCACAATCACGCCCATTTGAAGATGTTTCAGGGGTTCTTAACAATTTGCCGCGCCCCACAAACTCGATAACCGGTAATGACGATAACGCAGGCTTTAATTCATGGCATTCGATGGGGAGATCGTGTTGTCTGCCGTATTCAATGAGATCATCATGTAGCGTTAGCATATAATCATGCAAAACCATGTTATCGAGTGTCGTATTTGTTGTCACAACATGAAGTGGACCAACATCGCCTCTAATCGCTTTAGCTCTTCGTAAACCCTCAACTATACACACACAAGCAGCGCTTGAATCTTTACCTGAAAAACCGATTGAGACACGCCATCCATCTAAAAATAACTGTTGCGCACGTGCTACGGCAAATTCATATTGGTCATGGTCGTGAGAGTCAATATATTGATAATCGATTGCGGTATTCATTGGTGTGTGCCTTGTATTTGTTGAATACCCCTATGATCTCTTGAAATGAAAAACCCGCAACTGAGGCACAAACAGTCAGGGTCATGCGGGCCTAAACTCTTAGATATTCATAACCACCATGAGGCGCGCGTTTTCGTTTGAAATTTGGGTTAATACTACCCAATTGCATTTCAAAGGCACTTCGTAAGGCTTTTTCTGCTTTCTCGATCGGATCGGTGTTACCGTATCCCCTTGTTTCCCTGACACAGCGAGGGTGGATCACTTGTCCTGGCTCCAATGTTGCCGATAATTGCTTAACAAATGCTGAATAGTTAAAGCTACCATTGCGATTAATTAAATTAGTCATATTTGCATATTTCCCTATGATTAATTCTGATTTATTACTGATTTCTCATCATCCATCAATGCGTAATCCACTCGCGAACCTACAACTATTTCATGTTCGCCTTGCACCACCATTGTTGTACGTGATTTTGCTAATCCCGATTGCACTAACCCGTCAAGCACTCTAATAACGTCTGCGTAACAGTCAGCTTTTACCTCTGACGGAATTCGGTTAAGAGCGATAATAGCGCTTTGGCCAAAGCCCGTAACTGATTGGTATTCAGCGGTTAGAAAGCCCAACATCGTGTCGTAAAATGGTTTTGAATTCGGAGTTGATATCAATGCTAATATTTCATCAGCATTGGTTGCCGGTTTTGAATAGGTCATTTTTTTTTGCATCGTGTGGTTCCATTAGCGGTGGATAAAACAGTTAATGAATGCCACAAAGAGTATTAATCATTGTGGTTAATTGATTTCATTTCATCATGGTTCCAATAACCCGCAACTGAGATTCGTACTGACTTAGTTGAGTAATTGTAAATATATCCTGAAAGTTTCGGACAGTGTTTTTTGTGATGTAAGTCATTGTTGAAATTAATAATTAAGTTATTTATTCCTGAGGAATAAGACAGGCGTATCTATATTGGCCAGTGTGTTTCAATGAAGTGATCTATCGGGTCATAAAACCAAAATTTCCACTTCCATATCAACGTGGCGGATACAAACCCAGCTAAAAAGGTATTAATAGAAGCTAGATAGACAATGAAACAAAAAATACAGATTATAAAAATAAGTGCGATGAATACCAATAAATCATCCTTGTTAGACATCTTGGAACAATCAATTTTCATTAGACTTTCTCATTAATAAGATATTATTTAAAACATCGATTTTTGAGGGTCGATGTCAAGCCAATGTTGATATGTCCCCTGCCCCAATTCTCTATCAATAATGCTTTCTGCTGAACTTCCGAGGCGTCTAATCACTTCTCGCGTCACTTCTGTAGCATCGTTCATTTCAAAGGCGGTATCAAAATCCCGTTCTCCTATACCGTGAGAGTCGTAATACTCATATCGAATGACTGCTGTTGTAAGCTGATGCGTCAAGCACAAAACGACAAACTTTACCCTACTGTTAAAGCTTGTGCCTAATGTGGGTTTTAGTGTTTTAAGTTGCAGCAAAACCATGATTTACACCTCTTGTTGACAACCTAATAGGGCTTCATCAAAGGCGGCTCTCGCAGCCTCTTTAGCTTGTTCATCGACACTCTCATTCAATTCGGCATAGCTTGAGAAACCAAAGCCTTTTGCTGCTTCCTCTGCGGCATTATGAGCTTTTTCAATTGAATTATGTTTCATATATTTAAACCTCATAACCGTATACAGCCCATAATTGCGGGTCTATTTTCAAAGGTTGAACAGTGGCATTAGCAATATCGACAAACGCCCCATGATGCGAAATTTTGGCATAGCGAATTAATTGCCAAATCAATTGTGTCGCTTGTGCTGAAACCGCCCGATTGGAGCCAAAATCTTGTTTGGTTAAGGCTGCTTCGGTACTGCATGAGGGAATATCCTCAATGGCATCATCGATTTGCTTGAGCATTTCTGAATACAAGTCATAGACATTCGGTAATCGTATCCCCGTACTCGATATGTTTCTGTATGCGTGACCTAAGATTATTTGGCCGTCACTTTTCCCATTGCCTACATCAAGCCACAATAAGTCGCTTGCATGTTGAGTGTTGTTAAACACCTCGCCTAATTTAATTCTGAACTCCGCTTTATCGACTGCTGTGATAATCAAATCATAGCCATTGAACGTCATTTTATCGGGGTCGCAGTATTCGTTCATAGCTTTCCAATGCGTCCCACCAAAGTTATTAAATCTATTCACTAACACCTCTGCTTTGAAAGAATTAACATCTCCTGAGTAGAACGCCTGACGGCCTACGTTAAAAATTGAGACGGTATCTCCGTCAACCAGTGTGAGGTTGATATACACAGATTGGTCTGAAATTTGTCTAAGAAGTGAATCCATTTGGAATAGTTCAGTGGCTATCTGACTACCGCTTCCACCTGCCCCAATCAGTAAAATATTAATGGGTTTATTGATTAGTTTTTGAGGTATAAAAAAATCCATAAAGGTTGCCTTGTGAGTTAAGTTAAAATTAGATTAACTCACGTTAGACAACCCGCAACTGCTATATTAAATAATACAATTAGAGATATTAAGCCCTGAATAATCGAGATTTAATCAACTATTTTTCTGTAACAGTTAGTCTTAATATAGGCCAATTTAACTTTGATTTTTCCCAATATTCTTTACTTTTTTTTATATCTTTTAAAGTGAATGTCAGCCAATACCCTAGCCTCTCATGGATTCGAGGTACATAATATCCTGCCTCAATAATAGTAATTCTTTTTGTGGTATTAGTGACTGTATTTGCCCAAGAGACATAATTTTCTAGTTTTGTCCTAAATTTTACAATTGTTAATAATGGGGATGTGAGTTTTATTACGCTTAATCTTGGGTTGGTTAACGAATGACTCAGTAATCTTTTGAATGAGCGGTATGCAGGATAAATATTTTTTTTATTTCCCGAAAAATGCATTTCTATTTCTCCTGTCTCTTGTTCGTATTTAAATGACAGCTTAGAACCCGAATCAAATTGAGTTAATGACCAACCTGTTTTATACGCAAAGCAGCTGTAGATAATATTACCAATGTAAGGAATACTCAAAAGACTGCATTCTATAGGGAAATCAGCATAGCGGGCGGTTATGTGACTCCATTTAGCAATGATAATGGCGTTCCAAACAACAAATAATGACAACACCCATACGAGGTAAAATACCTTATCTTTAGATTGTGGCATGTCTGAACACTGTAAGATGTATGTTTTCGTTATATAAACATTGGATACGAAAAGTATGATAAAAATGGCGATAACATCATTCTTAATAGCGCTATAAATTAAGAGTGCTATAAAGATGATTTTGACAAACAGCATTAATTTTTTTTTCATGTAAACATTGTCCTTTGGCGCCCTCTTATGGACGCCACATATATTTAGACTAGGCAGCTATGAGGTTATTGTATTCTGCTTCGGTGATAATAATAACGCCTTTCGCTTTGGCAGCATTCAGCTTGGTTGCACCAACGTTAGATCCAATAACAAGGTAAGTTGTGTTTCTTCCAACAGACGATTGAACAACGGCTCCGAAGCGTTCAGCTTCAGAACACATATCGCTTCGGTTTTGTTCCATTTTCCCTGTAAAAGTGATGTACAGACCGCTTAACGGTAAATTATCTTCTTCATTAAGCACTGACATGGGTTTCATGCTGTTTACCAGATTCAGTGTGTTACATAAAAAGGAAATCTGTTCGGCTTTAGCCTCGATTGCTGTTGTGATGTTTTTTGCCGTCAATTCACCAAAACCATCAATCGCTTGAAGCTGGTCAGCGGTCATGGTGGTGATTGTTGATAGTGATACGTGTTTAAGCATTTTTTTGCTTGAACCACGTCCAAGGGAATGAATACCTAATGACGCTAAAATCAGATAGTCGTTAATGGGTGTTGTTTTGGCTTTTTGAATTTCTGTAAATAAATTTTCAGACTGTCCAACACCGAAGCCACAACCTAAAAGATCAACAGTAGAAAGCGGGTAAATAGATTCGACTGAGCTATATCCATTTTCGACTAACTTACGAACGGTTTGTCGGCCAAACAAATCGACACCAATAACCGAAAAATGGTATTCAATAGCACTTACTTGTCGTTCACTACAGTCGTTATTGACGCAGGTAATGGCATCATTGACCCAATGAACAGGCAGAGAGCAACAAGGGCAATGTGTTGGTATTGAGGGTTTAACCGCTTCAATAGAGCCTAAAATTTTAGGTATGATTTCGCCAGACCGTGTTATAGAGATTAATGCGCCCTCACCTAAGCCCAGATTATTCACATTACCTGCATGATGCGCCGTGACTCGTTGTATCATTGCGCCAGATAGCCTCGTGGGTTCTATCAGTAGAACGGGGGTGATTTTATTTCTGCCTACGTTCCACTCAATCCCTTTTATTCGCACATCAGCCACTTCGCCAACCGATTTTTTCGCGATCTGCCAATGGTGATGATGTTCGTTATTGCCCATATGCTTTTTAACTGTTCCGTTAACCACTTCAATCACGGTTCCATCGGTCAAATACGGTGAATGTTGTTTGGCTTGCTCGCAGTACGACTCCAAGTTAGTTAACAATTTTGCTGCGCTTATGTGAGGACAATTAATTGCGTTAAAAAATACTAAATGAATGGCGTTATCTGCTAACGCTTGTTTTCCCGCATCATTAAGATTATCCGAATTGGCCAATCCTGCGACAAAATTTCGTGGGTGAGCAAAACTACCTTTCAACTTTTCTTCAAAATAACTTTGAAGCACTGTAATTTCACCGATATTATTGCTGTTACTATCGCCAACGAGCTTTAATCCATTGTGATAAAGATGCGTAATGTCATTGCCATATTTACCATCCCCTCTTGTATAAATTTTTTCATCTGCTGCGATATATGAAGCCGCAAGGCCGTCGAGTTTGGGTGATACGCGATAGAGTAATTCTTCTGTAATACCCAATTCATTAGCCGCTTGCTGACAACGATCGACAAAAGACTGTATTTCATCATGCTCATACGCTTTCAACGTTGAAAGCATTGGTGTTTTATGTTGATAGCGGTCATTGATGACGTTTACAGCCTCTGGTTGCACTTTGGTGATTAACGGGTGATGGGGTAAGCGACTTTTTAGGACAGGCATATAAATCAGGTCAAAAGTGACATCAGAGACAACAGGAGAACCAGAACGATATTGCTCATTAAAATAGGTCATGAGCTGCGATAATTGTTCATCAGTTAATAAATGGGTTGGGGTTTTCATTAAATTTTGCATGGCGTCTACTCTTGTTGTTTGAGATGCATCTACTTTCTCATACGGTTCCGAACCCGCAACTCAAGCCAAATGAAAGAATTTAAAATTAATTTACTATGTAATTCAGTTATTAGTCATAAAACTAAGGTTCCCTTAGCTTACAGAAAACAAAATATTGGTTATGTTGAAGCGTCTAAGATAAGGAACATAAATTATGCATATAGAACCGTCTGAAGAACGCTTCCGTTCATGGTTTGTCAGTATTCAAGGTGATATCGCAAAGACGCTTAGTGATATGAAAGAAAATCGAGTTGCCTGTCATCACAAATTTGTGAGGCTGTTGATAGATTTTGACACTAAGCAATACACCGTCTACAGCTTAAACGATGTTGATGTGGCTTATCACAGTACGGATCATGGCGAATTGATAACTAAAGACAGTTGTACACATTTGAGCTATATTCGCGATTTTAGTGCTATTGAGTTCAGTCCTGGATGGGAACGACGTGCGGCCAAGAGTTTTGAAGATTGGATGCAAACGAATTAGTTGCGTTGCTCATTAATACCAAATTTCTTTAATAGTGGTGAAGCGGGAAATTGAGCGCAATGAGGTCGTAAATCCTCAATATTGAGTGTTTTGTTAAAACGCGCAATTTTCCAATGTAGGTATGGCAAGTTATGAGCATTATAGGCTTGGCTTCGACCACCAAGCCATTGATAGAGTTGTTCAAGATTATTAAACGTTGCTGAACTTGAAAAACCTAAATCGGGGTGTAATGTGACGCCTTTACATTCATAGCGTAACCGTGGCGGTATCGAGCTAATGAGTTGTCTAAGTGGAGTATTAGGTGTCGTTTTCAATTGAGGCACGATACCGATTTGCCAATTAGCAAAGGCTTGTGGGTTTCGCGTTAGGTGATCAACAAGTTTACTCATGCTTTGACCTTTTTCATGCAAGTTTTTAATTGATTTAGCCAACAGAGCGTATGTGTGTGCGAGGGTGTTCTTGTCCATTCCACGATAGATATATTAGCGTAAACAGGGTGGACTCTTTCTTTACGTGCTAATAATGCTAAGTGGAAAAGAGCTTCTATGAGTTGGTAATTCAAAGACTCATTTGTCCATTGTTCTGCAACCAGTCGGTATGCGTTGGCTAATTGTAAATACCGAAAGGCCAGATTTGCGACACTAAACTCGGAAATGTGTTCACCAATATCAAGTATATCTTTTTCAATGTTGTCCATAGCCTTAATCATCCTAAAACATCGTTTAATTTAATGCCTACTGGCATGAGTTCAGAAGTCATAATTCGTTTCCCGTTTTTTTCTTTTATTTTATAAAATGCTTCAATATCTACGGGTTTTCTAGTTAACGCTTTATGGTTCGGGTGAGTAAATCGAGAATTAAAAAACTCTTTCTCAACCAACTCAATGGTGTCCTGATTAATGATTTTTGGAAGCGTCATATTGCCAAGGCAAAGCTTTCCGTTTGAATAAAGGTTCATCAATGGGGCGTGGTATAACTTTGTTTTGCGATTGGGACGCTTGTTTGCTGCTAAAGCAAATACGCTCAGTTCAGTCGTTGAATGGCCGTTGGATACACGAAAAATATATAACAGTGGTGGCAGCGTGACTTTCACTTGTCCTTTTGAAAGGTATAAAACACGGCTTTGTCTTGGAGTATGCCACACGAGCATTTTGGCGCTTCTGATAATAATGTGTTCATCGGTAAATGAATTAAACCAATCAGATTGTCCTTTTTCACTTCGGTTTTGAATATCATTGAATGTTTCCGTTACATCATCTATTGAGATAATTTCACCAACGCCTAATCTATCGTTGTTAATGGTATGTCGAGTGATGCACGATAAAGAGCCTGAATGATTTGAGTGAACGACAAGGGCGAGTTTACTATCAATGATTTTTTCATCTGCCACAGTCGATTGAATAAATGCCTCAGTTATCTGTTTGGCTGATCCGATTTCGATTTGCATTGGTTTAATATCCCTGTGATGTACTTTGATACCGTTACAATAAGTCAGTTCACTAATCGCGCAACTCGATAACCGCTAATAGCAAACTTATCATGCAGGTAGAAATTGAGAAATTTGCAAAAAAATCCAATACATTGTCATCACTCAATCTGAGATTTAATGATGCAAATTCATTACCGTTATAAAATCTTTCTGACGCATCTTGAATACAACTTTCTTCTGCTGGTTGGCAAAATGAATAAATTAATTGCTCTGACACATCAACGTCTGATCCAACATCAAAGGGGAATGCGCGAGAGTTTATATTTTTCTCAAAATAGTCGAACAGTGCTTGAACTGGTAATAGCAGTGGGTGAACAGTTGCTAATGTTGCTAATGATTTTTGAACGTCAGCGGTAGGGGTTTTACTTATTTCCGTTATGCTATCTTCTAACTGAGACATACACCAATAGTCGTAAGCACATTCAACCCCATAATCCTCGATAGTTGAAATCATTTCGTCATTCATGTTTAAGTCAATATAAAGTTGTTCCAACTCATATTCACCTTGCTTCTGAGTAATGTATTCCCCAATCAACTCTATATCATTTTCACAGAATAATTCTTCGGTCAGCCAATTGTTGTATCCACTATTTATGTCAATAGTGCTGCACTCAAATTGATGCGCCATAACGGTTTGAATCAATTTATAGAACGTATTTTGCAATCGATTATCAAATGCAAACTTGTTCATATTAAATTCGGTGAGATAGGCTTCTGAGAACGTGATCCGAGAGGCAAAAATATTATTGCCATCATCACCAAAGCCAGCATCTTCCTTGGGCAATGACATTGAGAAAGTCATCATTTGTTCTCTATTATTAAGTATGCTGTCATAGTTCGCTAGGAGGGTGCTTTGCGTTTCAGGATCATGTTTAAGAGAGTCTGCTATTAACGCCCTAATAGTGGATTTGTGGGCATCCATCATCGTTGAAACTGTTGTTGTAAACGGTATCCAAAATTGCTCGGCCACTAATTTTGAAACTAAACTGATTTGTAATAACATATCAGGTTCGCTAATAGCCTCAATCACCTGCTCTTGTTTCATCCAGCCACATTTAACCGCATACGCTAACATAGGAGATAACTGACTCACGTTATCGTCAAACAGCTTATAACGAGAGGTAAGGGCGCTTAAATTTGAACCATCAAGCTTAGGCACATAAGCATTGTTCATGCGGGTATACCAAAGGTTCGATAAACGAGGTGGGTTGATACTCATGGCGATTAATCTCTTGCTACGTGATGACATTACATTAACGCACTCGGCAAAACGCGCCACTCAAAAAAAACGCCCTTATATTTGTATATAGAGGGCGTGCATATTTCGTTTAACCTGATTATCCAATCGGAGGCATATCCTTGGACTGAACATGCTGAGGTGATGTATTAATATTGGAAAGACGGTTAATCAAAATCAGTGAGTATTCATCGGGAGCCGCTTTATAAGCCACTTCCCAACTAGTTAACTGTTTCAGCAAATCGTTCATTGTTACCCCTTAGTTTTGACAGGAATTAATGGGAAATCGTAAACAATTTCGGTTGCTGACTCGTTTAATACGCCATCTTCGATATAGAGTCGGGTATGGCGCAACATGGGGAACTGTTGTGTCAAAATACGTTGAACTTCATCAATGTCGGCTTGTGGGGCTGGATCGTTAATAATTGCAGCACCAATTTTAAATTTTCTAGTTATCGTGTTCATGTTTAACATTGTCATACCCCTTAAAGTGAATCTTCATCATCTAATTCATCAATTAAATCTGCTGCGTCACTTTCAGTCATGTTTGCATCATCAGTTGGTGTGGGTTGTGCTGCAACATTTGAAGTTGAGTGGGTGACGTTTTCAGACAATGAAAACAATTCGTTGGTCAGCATGATTTCAATGTCAGAAAGACTCCCTGTTAACACGATAGGGGGTCGCAATAAGTCGGCTAACTCACCTTTGGCATTCGCGTCAACTTGTGTGGTTAATACCACTCTTACCTTATTAGCGGCTAAAAATTGAATTGATAAGTTGATGCGTTCTGCACCACCGATAGTATTGAGTTGATTAAGTTGAGTTAACATTTAAGCCTCGATAATTTAATTGGTTTTGATAACGATATTGTGCGACAAGTTGGCAAACGGGCAACTGACTACCCGCTTGCCTGTGACGTTATTTAATAAGAGCCAGATATTCATCAGGTGCGAAGTGAGTCCAATCGAATGGAGTCGCTAAGATAGTGTCAATAAACTTGCCTTTACCGCTGTTAGCGGCTTTGGCAAAGCTACCCGCCTTTTTGTTCTCCATTGCTTGATCAAAACCAGCTTTGATACATAACGCTGATAATGAGCCAATGGTGTACTCCGATAAAATGGCCTTGGTTGGAGTCCATTTTTCAATGGCAACCGATCGGGCATTTTCTACAAATCCGATATTGGAAATCATAATGTCGGTCATGCTGACAGTTTGGTCACATTGTTTAGTGGCAAGGTGTTGAGTGACGTTAAGTATTTCAGTTTTTAAATCGTCAAGACTCACACGTAAAGCGGCTTGTATGGTGGCTTCAAAATGAGTCGGTACACCAAGCGTTTCATTTAGCGCCTTATAGCTAGTGCATAGACGTTTTAGGGCGGCATAACTCATGGCTAATTGAAAATGCTCTTGTGGCATTAATAATGATGCGGATGTTTCTCGCATAATCGCTTTGTTAGTATCAATAACTTTCTTAGGCACAATGCAACTTACAGGCTTATCGGTTTTGGCTGCTGGTTTTGTCGTATCCTTAACTCCGTCCGAGTTAGCATTATCAACATCAATTGGGGTAGCTAATTCAATGGCTGCTTCCTCAACGTCCACAGAGTCAGTCGATAGGGCGTTAACACATTTGTTAAAGCAAATAGCGTCTACACATTGGTTAGGATAAGTTGAGCCTAGAGCGCGGCCTAGTCGGTCATCAATCAATACAACTCGTTTTTGACAAGCAAGGCAACCTGTTGAGAATTGTTCTTCACCAACGGTAACTGCATCGACTGTATTGCGGTCAGAATCCGCGATCTGTTGGACTAACAGGACAGTTCCGTATTGGTCAGCTAATTCAGCTTTTCTTGACTCAAGCCATTCGCCCGTTTTTTCTTTAAAGCAATTAAGGTTTGAACAAGCTGCTTTTTGTTCCTCTATTCCGAACAAGCCTGATTGTGCTGCGCTGTTATGAGGGCAGGTATTACAATTAGTCGTATCAAATTTCGCAAGGCTTAAATATTGTTGTCCTTTCGCTGCACGTTCACGTAAATAAGATACAGTCCATTTTTCAGCAATAATTTTCTTTAACGTGCCTTGTTGGAGTTTGGTTGAAAATGGCGCGAGTAATAAAGCGTGACCAACAGTGATTGAACCGTCTATAACGCAATCTAAAACTTCATCACAACATTTTAGAATTTCAATTCGTTCATTAACTTTTTTAATCGTCCATGCAAGTCGGTCAGCAATGGCTTGACGATCACCATTGTAGAACGCACTGAGTTGTTGAACGGCTTTGCATTCATCAATGAGAGATAGACCTTCTCTATTCAGATTTTCTTCCATTTGATGCTCTAAAGCCTCAGCATCAGAGAGTGGCTTAATCAAAACAGGAATATCATTTAATCCCAATTCTCGGGAGATAGTAAGTCGGCCATAACCAGCAACAACTTCAAAACGATCAGCGGCGGGGCGAACCAAGATAGGCTGAATAACACCACGCAAGCGAATACTCTGTTTTAACTCCGAATATTTTGCCTCGTTGCGTGATCGTCTTGTATTACCAAAGGGGAGGGCATCAATCATATTGACAGGTAACGTAGTGTTGTGGGTTGATAAATGTTGATTCTGTTCCATGTTAATCACCTTGATAATAGTGGTTAGTTCGTTTTGATAGAATGACTTTCTCATAGGTTTTAAAAGGCGCAACCGCTCAATACTGGTGGATTCATTACACCAATATTGAGTGGTTTAACTGAGCGGGGCTGGTTTCAAGTGGAGGTAATAAGTTCAGAAATATTGAGAGTTACAGATAAACGCTCAACAACCGCTTGATATAAAGAATATGAAATATCTTTATAATTTCTGAACAAGACCCATTGGGCGTTTCTATCGGGAACTGCAACGGTTTTCGCGCAAGCAGGCACTATTACTTTGCATAAACTTCGTGATGAAGGTTATGGATTATTGGCCAAATTATCCATTCATATTAGCAATCAAAAATTCCAACTTACGTTAAGCACGTTTTTTATTGTTTATATTTTGAAATAAATTCGTTTTAGGTCAAATACAATGTAATAAATCTCATGTATATCTTTATTTCTTGATGTTTTTCATGAAATGAGGGTGTTTACTTTTGATCCATACAATAATTTTGCTTTTCACGAAAAAGTATCAATGGCACTCTCAATGTCGATAAATGCTATGAAAATTGATACTAGATAGTCATAATTCATAAGTTATGTCTCATTAAGTTAAAATAGTTGACCAAAAATCGTCTAAATCCAAAAATCAATAATCATAAAATATTTGTCTTATTCTTCAGGAATAATTTCAACAATAATGTTTATTAACATTGGTTTATGTGTTTTTTGTGGTTGTCCAAAATCTTGTTCAATATTAATAGAAAACAGGCGTTAAGCATTGTTTTTAGGATAAATGCAAAAAACATTGCTGGTAGCTTCGATATTTGTTGATTGTTTTGTTTTGTTGTTTTAACCTTGCATCATTAAAATATGCTTTAAACTGATTACGGTGGGGATTTATGGATATTTCTAATTTCGTACAAACAGGTGCTTACGCAAGAGAGGCACTACAACGCCTTTCTGATAATGAGGCTAAGCATAAAAAAGAGTTTGGTTATGACGAATTTCATGTCCGATTTAACAAATCAGCTATTACCCGCCTGTCTGGATTATCTAGAGCCATCGTTGATAAAGCGATGTTTGAAATGGAAGCAGAAGGTTACGTCTTTAGTAAAAAATTAACGGGAACAGTAGAAAGTTATGATCTCACTATTGAGCAGGTAATTGATATATATGCTCACAGAGGCGAACCAAAGTTAAGAGATATTCAAAACGAAGCTGTTGTTCTGTTTCCCGCGAACCTTAAAGGTGGTGTCTCAAAATCACTCATAGCAAGCACAGTCGCACAATCATTACGCACTCATCCCCAACTACTTAAATATGATCAGCGTATTCTGGTTATTGACCTTGACCCGCAAGCATCATCAACAATGATGTTAAATCATCAGTATTCTATTGGCGATGTTGAGTACACAAGTGCTCAAGCTATGCTGCAAAATCTGACTCGTGAAGAGCTATTAAGTGATTTTGTTGTAGAGTCAAAGGTAAAAAATGTTTTCGTTATGCCATCGTCAATAGCAGATGGTTTTATTTCGTCGAACTGGGAAGCATTATGCGCAGAATATCTTCCTGGCCAAAACGTTAACATGGTGCTAAAAGAGAATGTGATAGATAAGTTAAAAGGTGATTTTGATTGGATAATTACTGACACAGGTCCGCATCTTGATGCATTTTTGAAAAACGCTATTGTTGCAGCAGATGTCTTGGCCACTCCTTTACCACCATCACAAGTCGATTTACATTCGACCTTGCAATACATAGGTCGTTTGCCATCCATTATGGAATCGTTAATAAAAAGTGGCGTAACTAAATTACCTGAACACCATTTTTCTTTTATGACTAAGTTTAGTAAAAGTGTTCAAGATAAAGATGCATTGGCGATTGCTAAAGCTGTATTTAGAGAGCAAATGTTAGATTGTAATGTACCAAATTTAATAGCTTATCAGCGTTGCGGCGAGACATTCGATACCGTTATATCTGTAAATCCGAAGGAATATGCCGGAGATTCAAAATCTTTAAAAACAGCGAAAGATGCAATTGATGATTTCGCTTTATCAGTATTCCAGCATGTCCAATTATATTTGAGAGCGAATTAATTATGGAAGTCAAACCCCCCCGAAAAGCTCCGATTGGTAGAAGTATCGGAGAGTTATCACCATTTTCTAGCAATTCACAGCAGGCTGTTTCTTACGAATATACCTTACACAATGGGCGTAAGGTTATGTTTCAGAAAGTCATCGTTCCTGCAGATCAAGTTGAAACGTTAACGTTTGCTCACGACATGAATAAGCGCATTGCAGCTGATTTAACGCGCGCTTCATTGTCGTTGTTAATCAATTCGATTGCGCGTCAACAATACCAGCCTGTTATTGCTCAGAGGATCAAAGGGAAATATGCGGCCTTAGACGGAACTCGTAGACGTCAGGCGGCTATTTTTGCAGGAGTTGGCCTTGAAATTTTATTCTGTGATGAAGAGTTAACGCCGGCAGAGGTCAAAGCGTTATCTAAAGAGCTACAGACAGCTAAAGAGCACTCAATTAGAGACAATGGTAGAGTTTTTGCTACTTTGCTCAGTGATGATCCAATGAAAACTCAAGCAGAGATTGCGGAACTAGAGGGCTTCACGCAAGGCTATGTATCAAAAGCATTGCAGGCGTGGGAAATTCCCCAAGAAATCATTAATCTATTTGAATTCCCAAGTGATCTGACGTTCAGTCAATTTGCGGAAATTTCAAAAATTATAAAAGTCATCATTGGTAAAAAAATTCCCTTGGAAGAAATCATTCTATTAACAGAAGTGAAGCCTGGAACATCAAATGATGAGGTTATTGATTTTATTCGGGAAGCAGCGGAAATAAACAAGGTTGTGAAAGTTACTGCTAAACCTAAAAAGTTTCTTGAGTTAAATGCTAAGAAATGGGCAAACAGTAAGCGGGTAAAAGATAAAACGACGATAACGCTAAACCGAGCTACCTCGGAAGAGTATGCATTGATTGAAGCGTACATAGTGAAAGTAATGAAAGGTACAAAAGAGTCATAATAAAATAGAACGACGAACATGCTCAACCGCCAAGTAGCTCATGTTCGTCGCCAACTAACAGGATTAATTTACGGAGAATAATCATGTCAATTGCGACAATGCTATCAGTTGCTGAATCGATTGCAAAGGGGCAGAAAGTGAAAATGCCGGCTATGCGGTTCTCAGATTGGGCTCTATTTTGTAGATGTTTGCACGAGGCGAAGCTTGCCAATCAGTAGATAACCCAAAAAGCAGTTAAAAGAACTGCTTTTTTATTCATTAAAAATCTATTTAAAAATGCAATTTTGAATACAGGATATCGTTTGATGGTGTAACCATCCCTTATATCGATCATATTTTAAGAGAGTTTTCCTTATTTAACCGCTCATACAATTTGGGTGGTAAATCATTCAGTGATTCATGTGGCCGATCATAATTATATTCTTCAAGCACAGATGCTATTGCTTATGCTGAAAGTGTTGACTATGACAATGAACAAGCGTTATCAGTTTGCTTTGATACCCAACAAGGCAATTACTGGGAAAGCGCACAAGTGACATTCAACGAATTAGAGTGGTTCGTTGACGACTTAGGAATGGGAGGTCAATCAGCTAAAGGAGACCTGTGCGTTTATATTAAAGTTTGATAATTCTTAATAGTGTTTGATCATTTATGCCCCTTTATGTGCTAGTGTCAAATATCGTTCACATCCTGTTAATGAGTGTTTGTCTTACCAAAAGTTATCCGAATGTAGTGCATATCTATATTTCGTTTGATAGCGAAATCTAGCCTCTTATTCCTTAAAAATATAAAACTAGGGCCACTCGAGCTAGGCAATATTAGTGGTCACACTTCGGATGCAGACGTTCGTTAGTAATTCCTATCTATCAGTGCAGATAACGCTCAGACAACCTGTCACCAAACAACATAATGACGAGCCCGACCAACATGATTAGCATTCCGCCAAGCTTCATCACTGAAACCGGCCGCTTGATTGCGCCTAGCAGACCAAAATGGTCAATCATCTGGGATGAAAGCAGCTGCCCAACAATTGCCAGCCCGAGCAAGACTGAGAAACCGATTTTGGGTGCTAGTATGACATAGCTGAAGAGGGCGCATGCACCAATCAGTCCTCCCGCAAGACTCCACAACGGTTGAGATGGAATGGCTGCAAGCGAGGCTAATAATCCCCCGCGTAGCATTGAGTATGTCCCAAGGCTGAATGCCCCGACCGTGAAGGAAAACAGTGCGGCGGTGACCGAGTCGCCCCCGAGTCCTTTTGCCAGCTGACTATTCAGAGTCGTTTGCAGCGTGATACCCAGACCAGCGACAAAAGCAATAACGTAATAAATCATGCTCATGTGTAATTCTCTGTTAATGCGCATGTTCCAGTGGCAAAAAAGCGTCAGCAAATACATCAGGTTGATACCCTGAAGCAGCAAACAGATACTCACGGGATTCATCAATGGCCTCGCGAAGACGAGCGCTGTCCACACCCAGGACTTTACTGTTCTGCTTGACGATGCGTCCACCAATAATAACGGTATCGATGTTGCTGCGTTCGGTCGCGTGTACCACTGTGCCAAAGGCATTACCGGACGGATAAAGGTTGATGTCGCCAGCGTTAATCAAGATCAAATCAGCTTGTTTACCCGGCGTTAGGCTACCAATTTTATCTTGAAGCCCTGCACAAGCTGCACCATCGACGGTCGCAGCTTTAAGAAGCTGTGCGGCTGGCAGTGTTTTTAGCGAATGTGCGGAATCACAGCAATGCTGTTGATGCATCCCCATCACTCGTTGCAGGTAAAATGCCACACGCATTTCCATAAACATATCAGTGCTGTAGGACGTTTCATTGTCGACACTTAGCCCGGGATTAATGCCGTGACGCCGCGCAGCCTCAATGGCAAACATACCGTCTTCAATGCCATAGTGTGCATCAGAACGTGGGCAGACGTTCACCCGGACACCAGCTTCATGCAGGATCTTCCACCCTTCATCGGGCAGCGACGTGCAGTGATTGAAAATATTATCCGGACCAAGAAGACCGCGCTGATACAACGATTCAAGTTCAGATGCCATGAAAGAACCAAAAAATTCAGTGACGATTGGCAGTCCCAATCTGCGGGCTTCCGCCCACAACTCTGGCTCCAGCTGGGCCATGACTGCAAGAGAAATAAGGCTTTCAGGGTTGTTCTTGAAATACTTTTCCTGCAGGCGTTGCCAATTGCCTGGCCAGTGTGCTTTATCCCATTCGCCAGAGACTGGTGCTCCTGAGGCATGTATGGCGCGGATACCCGAATCAAGCAGGGCCTCAATGGCGGCATCAGAATGCTCAGCCGTGCGGCTGTTATGGGAGTTATCTATGAGGGTGGTGATACCGGCGTCAATAGCTCCAAGAGCAGTCAGCAGGTTACCAACATAAATATCGGAAGGACGATAGTATTTGGCGAACGAGAAATGGGTCGCATTGCTGTAGTCTTCCAGACATGTAGCATTGGGGTTGATGCGACGTAATTGTCCTTCCCATGAGTGACGATGAGAATCCACCATACCCGGCATAGCGATCATATTAGTCGCATCTATTATATGCGCACCTTTTGCATCCAAGTTCTGACCTACGGCAGTAATGGTTGAGCCAGTGATTAGAATATCGCCGCGTTCAATATTGCCGACGCTTTCATCCATGCTCAGTATCGTTGCTCCACGAATCAACGTTACCTGGGGCATTTCAACCTGGTTGTTAACAATATTTCTGATGTAATCGGTCATTTCAATAGCCTCTCTTAATCAATAACGCACAATGTACGCGACGCTATTGATATTAAAAAGAGGCTTAAAGTGTTTTTATAATTCATAATATACGAATAATAGAATTTACTAGCGGCAGATTGTTCTTTCTGGGAGAAAGCATATGGATCGTATTCATGCTATGCAGATTTTTATCCGAGTTGCAGAAGCTGGAAGCTTCGTACGTGCTGCAAAAACACTTTCTCTGCCCTCATCGACTGTCACCACGACAATCAAAAAACTAGAGAAATACCTAAAGGTGCGTCTGTTTAATAGGACAACGAGGCGAGTAAGCCTTACACCTGAAGGCTTGGAGTATCTTACGCAATGCAGAGAAATTCTCTCCCTAATCGAACATGCTGAATCCAGCCTGACGGATTCAGTCAGTCGACCTCAAGGACGCTTGAGGGTTAACATGCCTGCCGGGATCGCTCATTCCATCGTTGTGCCAAACCTAAAAGACTTTTATAGACGTTATCCCGATATATACCTAATGATAGGAGTCAGCGATAGGCATGTGGATCTGATTCAGGAAGGTGTGGACTGCGTGATCAGAACGGGAGATCTGAATAGCTCCACTCTCGTTGCCCGTCCACTGGGTCGGTTTCGCTGGATTACCTGTGCTTCACCCGACTACATCAGGGAATATGGTGTTCCGCAATCACCTGATGAATTAACTCAGCACAAGGCGATACATTATTTTTCCAGTCAAGTAAGGTGGACTAATGAACTACGCTTTGTTTACAACAGTGAGATGTTCTCTATTCCTGTGAGCGGGGCTGTAGCCGTAAATGAAACAGCACTCTACATTAAAATGTGTCTAGAGGGTTACGGGCTAGCGCAGCTTGCAGAGAATGTTGTATCCGAACACCTGAAAAAAGGTAGACTTGTCGAGGTACTGACGGACTGGCAACCGCCGTCAGTACCAGTCAATTTACTTTACCCTCATCAGCGCTTTCTATCTCCAACTGTACGAGTTTTTGCTGATTGGATTGGAGAGTTTATCTGAAGCTAATTTTTCATAGCGAATGTCCAATTACAGCCCGTATTGTCTGCGTTATTGAAGAAGGTTTTGTATACCTGAGCTAATCCTTCACTTGCTAAATTTATAAGAAATGTAACTCGGAAATGTCCAGTTTCAAGTTAGCGTGGCCAACACATTTCTGCCCCGTTCCAAGTTAGCGCCAGCATCTTGCTCAATGCTGCGGTCAACTCTTTGTAATACATTTTCTAATTTCGTTTTGTTGATTGTCCCCACGTCATAGAACGGTGTTTTTCAAGGTAGCAGTCACTCTTTGCTTAAATATCAAGCTGCATTTATTACATTATCTGCGGGTGCCTTATCTGGGTTTAACACTACTGGGTCAACCGCCTAACAATTTCTAACGTCTTTGGACCAACGCATGGGCTTTCTTGCCTTGCCCGTTTCGAGAACTTCCTTTCGTTTGGCTTAGATAGCGCTATCTTGCAGCACATGACTTTGTCCTAGTGAGACAAAGTTGAGCTTGTTATGTTTATGCTCATCATTATACCTCTGCACAAACTTCTCTACCCATTCCCTTGCCGCGGCTGAACTGCCAAAGGCTGATTTTGGCTATTGCGGACGGTATTTTAAGGTATTAAACAGTGACTCTGAAAGTTTTTTCATTATTCACTCTGGGCCATCATCATTAATCTGCATTTCACCGAGTTGTTCGACTCATTGAGCAGGATCTGACCGAACGATTGCAAGGCCTCGCTAAGGGTGTGGCTATAGACGTTGTCTTCTAGTCTAAGGAAGGTTATTCCTGCATGGATTGGATTACTCAGTAATTAAATAAATAAATTTCGCTGCGAATAAGCCAAACTAAACATTTGGCCCCAAGACCTGCCGGGACCGATTTATGACGTTGACAAAAGTTAATAGTCTTGGTAGCTTATAAGTGATATTAACAATTAATTAACAATTTACAAGAATGTAATAATGTTTAAAGTAATTGCGCTGTTCGCTGTGTTACTCTTTTCTGCATACATAGAATCTGCTGAATATCCTTCTCATGTCGGTAAATCACCGTTTAGTTTCGATAAAATTAACATCCCTTCAAATACGTTCGTTGTTTCGGATAAAGGTCAAGACAATGACGTATATCTCAAGCGCGATGATGCAAAAAAATTTGATTTTCAATTCAGCTTGAAAATAGATCGTTATGTCGGTGATGTCGCCAAACTCAAAGAAAACAAGTTGATATCGGATAAGTTCAAAATATCTTTGCCGGTATTCGATGTCGACAACGAATCCGCATTACAAGACTGCGATTATGATGGTGAGTTAGATCATTTGGCCGCAGAAATAGATGAAGTGTATTTCAATGGAGAGAAAATTGGTGTCTTGTCAGGTTCAAATGAATTATGGGTAAAGAATACCTTTGAACTAGATATTTCTAAATTAAATCTGCCTACATCTCCTGGCGAGGTTAGCGAAAACTTAGTACAGATAAGAATCGATGCCGGAAATGAGTTTGTGGAACTCAGTTCTGGCACCATTGGCTGTAAAAAATGGGCGGTTGAAGTTGATTATGTGACTCTGGAATATGAAGTGGCCGATCCCGTTCTGTTTTTACCAGGTATGGGGGGGAGTACATCTGCATTTAACAATAGTGGTTACATACAAGTCGTAGAAGACTTGGGTTTGCCATATCTAATCATTGAGCATGACCATTACCCAGAAAAGAATGCTTGTATCAATAATGATGCTGGATCAATAAAAGAGTTTGGTGTTGATATTTTAAATGCAGCTAAAGAATTTTCAGAAATGTATAAAAATAATAACTTTAATCTGATAGCACATTCAAAAGGAGGATTGAATGCAAGGTATTTTGTATACCTGACCAATGATAGCCATGTCTTAGTTGAAAATGGGGTGATGGATGGCAGTGTTATCTTAAAGCCTATGCGCGTCAATTCGCTAGTGAGTCATGGTTCACCATTCTACGGCACCATACTCGCTGATGCTATTAAATTTGACCAGATTAAATATTCTATTGCAGCTAAAATATTGTTTGCAGATATATGTGATATCACTATTGATGTGGCCACAAAATTTTCTGACGATTATAGTTTTACACCTGATCAGAATTTTTTGTCTATTAGTGGCAATATTGATGCTGATAATAATGGAACACTCTCTTCTGATGAAGTAAGCGGAAATCAGGTTAATCAGCATTTCTCTCAGAGAATGTTCGATTTAATAAAGGGGGTAAATCATTATGAAGTAAATTACGAGAAAGCGTACTTTCAAAGTTTTGAATACGATAAGCCAATTTATGTGCCGATACCGAATTCTTTACCAAAACAGAATGATTCAATGGTCAGTGTTGATAGTGCATCTCCAATGGACTCAAATAGAAATATTTCAATTTATGCGAATCATGGAACTGTAATTAAAGAAGAAGCTCAAAGGATTTTTTTAGACGAGGTTCATAATGGTGTATTGGGTTGGAGCGTTATAAAATGAGAAAGCTAACTCTGAATACAATTGCATGCATCTTTGCTGTACTTCATGTTTTTACTGCTGATGCAATGCCCCAAAGCATACAGATTCATAAATCAACCGAGATTATAAGTGGAGAGTTTTCAACGTCATTTATTTCACCTAGCGTTGATAAGTTTATTATCACAATCCCGGTGTTTGATGGTCTTAATATAAACGAAAGTGATATTGAGTTAATCACACCATCTGGGGTGATTATTAATGCTAATAACGCTTCACTCTACAACTGTAAATTTTTATTTTTTACTCCTTCTACTCCAGAGGAACATCTGGTTTCGGTAACAAGTAGCTATATTATTGAACTCAGTAATGTTAGCGCAGGTAGCTATATCATTTTAGGGAAAGCGAATGGTTCGTCAACTACAATCCCAATAAATATTAAATTCCCTACTTCAAAAGTTAATTTCGCATTGACAGTCGGGGAGGTCGGCCCAAATAAAAAGCCAATTACCGTTGGAAATATTTTTCCTGTGTATGTTCAACTAACTGATGGTGGTGTTCCAATCACTACAGCCGATGTCTCGTTTGAGCTCTTAAAAGATGGCATTGAAATAAGTAAAGTCATAGCTTTAGATGATGGATCCGAAATGGACTTTAAAGCTGGTGATGGGAGTTATCATGCTTTTTTCACCCCTGAGGTTGCGGGGGAGTACACTGTGCTTGTCAGAATTAATGGTACTAATTTAAATGGTGAGAGGTTTGAAGTCAGTGTTGACCAAAGCTTCAATTCTATACTCCCACAAGTATATGTTACCGGCAGTGTTAATGAGATATTGGTCGACTTGGATAAAGACGGTTATATTGATGAACTCAGATTGGAGTTTGAGACGACTGGCCCATTTCAATCGACAGGATTTTATTACAATAGGGTTACGTTAGAGACCGAAGATGGTACTAAGATTTTTGCTGGGAGCAAAATGGATGCTACAGAAAATAAAATTTTTGTAACGTTTAAGGGCGAGAAACTAAGGAGTCTAGGGTATTCAGGTAAATTTACAGTTTCAGATTTCTGGCTTGATTATGGTTATTTGAGGATTCAAGATAAAGATAATTTATACACTACTTCATATTTTGAACAAGATTCCTGGGAGCGTGACGATTTACTTTATTTAGGTAATGTGACATTCGAGCCTATTGACAGTGAGGATGGCCGTTTCATCGAGATGGTAGACGTTTCTTTTGAGGTAGATACGTTGCCAGCGGCAGCAAATTTCGGCTACTCAGTAACAGTTACCACTGAAAGTGGCGAACACGTTGCAGTATATGGGAATCCTAGCATTGAGCTGATTAAGGGGACTAACAAAGTTACATTTTCGATTCCCGCAGCTGATTTTTCAAAACTTCAGTCAAATACGGCTTTGAAGATAAAAGATTTACTCATGTATCCCTTGATAAAAGGCGGCAATGTTATATCGAAAAGAAATGTGGCAACCAGTTTAGTATATTCATGTTGGGACTTTCGGGGCTGTTCAACGGCCGACAATGCGATTCCTGTGGCAGTAGATGATGCAGTGACTTCTATTGGAAAAGCAATGTATATACATGTTGCTCAAAATGATCTCGATGGTGACGGCGACTTACTTAAGGTTAACTCTGTAACACCAGCTCAGCATGGGGTAGCAGAAATAGTCGGTAATTCTATTCAATATACGCCAAGTTCAGGCTTTGAAGGTGATGACGTTTTCCAATACGAAATAGTTGATATTCATCCAAGAAATAATATTTTGAAGGGCGGTTTTGCAATTGGCACTGTGCGCGTATCGGTAAAACCCAACCATGCACCTATTGCCATTGCAGATTCTTATCATATCCCCGAAAACATGACCTCGTATTTTAAGGTGCTAGTTAATGATACTGACTCGGACGGCGACGGACTCTACATTTCTTCGTTCACGCAACCCAGTCACGGCACTATTGTCAATTATGGCAATCAACTTGGATACACTCCAAGCCCAGGTTACCTTGGCAATGATAGTTTCAGTTACACCATCATTGACTATGATGTTGTCACCAACATCGCCAAGGGCGGTAATGCGACATCTCAGGTTACTGTACAGATAGGCAACGTGGTAAATCGTCCGCCAGTTGCAGTGAATGACGCCTATTCACTGTCTCCTGGATCCCAGTCAGTTTTGAATGTGTTGGCAAACGACACTGATCCTGATCAGGATGACTTGCGAATTTCAGCCTACTCTCTGCCCGGCAAAGGCAGTCTTGTGGTAACAGATAAGCTCATCACTTACACTGCCAATCTCAATGCCAGTGGTACAGATACTTTTGCCTATTCGATTTCAGATGGCAGGGGCGGGTCTTCCACTGCAATAGTTAATATTAACTTTGTGCTTGCAAACAACCCTGCAGTGGCCGTGGATGATGTGTTCGAAATGACCCAAAATACAACTCTAGTGATAGATGTGCTGCGCAATGACTATGATCTAGAAGGGGACTCCTTCAATGTTATCCGCTTCACTCAGCCATACAATGGAACGGTGACAAGAGGTATAGCAAACGAGCTGGTTTACTCCCCTGACGTTGACTTTGTGGGTGACGAAATCTTCTCATACACAATTCAAGATGCCCAGGGCAACCTTTCTACCGCACTGGTGCATTTGTCGGTCAGTAATAATGGACTTCAAGTTGTTGCCCTTGACGATGCTGTCTCTATTGCCATCAATACGTCAATCGAGATTGATGTCTTAAGCAACGACTCGGCGTCATCATCTCAAGAATTGACTATTTCTGATTATACTCAGCCAGCACATGGGACGGTAAGTCTTGCAAACGACAAGTTAACCTATACCCCACAAGCTGGCTTCTTTGGGGATGATGTGTTCACTTATAGGGTAATAGATACACTTGGCAATGCAGCTTCTGCTTCTGTGTATGTTACTGTGAATAAAGGCAACACAGCTCCAGTTGCCATGGATGATGTTGCCTTTACCCAGGCCAATGTCGCCGTGAGTATCGATGTGCTTTCTAATGATACTGACGCAGATAACGATCCCATTCAGTTAATCGGCTTCAGTCAGGGCGCTCATGGCGGCACTCTTTTGTCTGGTAGCAACATAATCTATCAACCAGAGTCTGGTTATGTCGGCCAGGATTCTTTCACTTACCTGATTGCCGATCCCTCAGGTGACAGATCTCAGGGGACAGTCCTAGTGAACATTGTTGATGGCAATCGTGCCCCTTCAGCCGAAGACGATGCCATTAGGGTCTATCAGGGCGCAAGTATCAAATATGACGTTCTGTCCAACGATTCAGATCCTGATGGAGACCTGCTGGTCATTGAGTCTGTCACTCAAGCAGCCAACGGCTTCACGGAAATAGAAGACAATAAGGTTAAGTACACGGCTCCGGCAAATTTTGTCGGTACGACCCAATTTACTTATGTGATCACAGATGGTCAGTCAAGGGCTACTGCTACCGTCTTAGTCACTGTTGAGCCAAACCCAAACACTGCACCGGTTATCGAAATTCATGCTCCCGTCGATGGTCAAGAGTTTAGTTTTGGATCGTCAATCCAGCTAAATGCCACCGCATGGGATATTGAAGACGGAGACCTCGGTAACTTTGTTACCTGGACCTCCAATATAGATGGTGAATTAGGAGAGGGGAAATTGGTGGATGTCATCTTGTCCCTTGGCCAACATACTATAGTTGCTACCATTGTCGATTCCAGACAAGAAGTGTCTTCAGATTCAGTGACTATTATCATTGTGCAAGCTGCTGGTCAGGTATTCACCAACGTTTCACAGTTCGAGATACCTGATAATAAAGGTTATGGTGTGTCTTCTAGCATCACAGTGCCCTCGGATATCTATCCATCGGGCATCACAGTATCAGCCAAGATATCGCACCCCAACCTGGCCGACATTGCGATTCAATTAATATCACCTTCAGGTCGACATTATAACTTGGCCAACCCTGGTAGCTATGTTTTGAATGAAACATGGTTGATTGACTCGAATATGATTGAAACGGTGAAGGGTGTTTGGACGCTCAAGGTTAGCGATCAAAAGAAAGATAATCTTGGCACATTAACACAGTGGAGCATTCAGTTTGATTAAGTTAAGAATGTTAGAGGCGTTGTGTTCGCTATTATTCGGCGCCGCACTGTTTTACAGTACAGCGCCCGGAGATAAAGGTGTCTCTTTTTCCCCTATGTTGCAGGATTTGGAGCCGCTCTACATATGCTTTGCTATCTGGCTGATATTATCCGGTCTTGTCGCTTGGTATTTCGGGCCTGCTAAATGGCCGAATATGTTGATTTTTGGGGCCATAGGCATGTTGACTGTTGTCTTGGTATACCCTGTTGAAAAAAGAATATATTAGCCCCCGAGCAAGATAGTTGCCGCGGCGACACAGTATTTGGATGACAACAATGTCTTATATAGCGATTTCAGGGCAATTCCACGGACTAGAAGCTTGTTTGATCCATTTAGACCTCATTATTGGGCTATTCGTGTTAACGCCGATAGAGTACCCCGTGAAATAGAAACTGATGTTTCCTGGGATCTAGAAAAGTATGGGCGGTTTGAGGTGTCTGTTAGAGAATCATTTTGGGGAACTCTGGATATTAAAAGTGGAACATGGTCATCCGATCCCTCATTTATTTGGCATAAGAAATAAGTCGCATAAATTATGGACACCATCCAACAACACTTCAATATCATTCAAGACCGTCGCTAGAGCGCAAAAGAAATTAATCGGGCTAGCCGTTATAAAACAATAACATATTGCACTTTCGGCATGTGCTCAGCAAGATTCTGGGATGATACCGCTAGAGGGGCAATATGGCATGAATTTATGTAAGCCGATTAGCTAAATAAACTGATTTCCTTTAAATATAGTGATTTTTAGCCACAATGTCCCAACCCAATTGTTGGTTAATTTGATTGGGAAGAAATGGCTGTTACAGAACTTTGGGATTAGCCCACTTTTAAGTGCTGGCAGCAACTGGAAAAGTGTCGTCGCCGTTTCTCTAGATGCTCACAATAGCTGGTAATCTCTTGAAGTGTGTCCACTGGGCCATGAAATAGCTTGCCAAACTCAGTGGTGAGTTTGAGCCAATTGTCTTGAGGGATATTCAATCTTGTGAGCAACTTAGCTCTATTTTTGCAGATAGCGCCACATTTATAGTTGCGAATAATTCGACCTGTATCATCGACCAGTTCGAGATAATCTTGCAATAAAAACGCAATGCTTTTTGGTTGGTTTTTACGCTTTCAGTGCCGCCTTAATTCGTAATTGAATGCTGGTATGGTCCTATTGCTCTGGAGTGTCAGCCATCTTAGTTCTGATAGGATTCAGATCGACATAAGCCATACAGGCTAATACTGCAGCTTCATCAAGCAGAGCTTGCGACTTAAAACGTCCTTCCCAGCAGCGACCAGTACAGTTGTCCTCTTGATTTGCCTGCCGAGCAATAGGCTCATTAAGACAACGCATGAACCAGATAATGTCGCATAACTTGCTTCGATAAATGGCAATGATGTGCTCTGATCTGAGTTGTTTTGGTAAAAAGAAAGATTCTGTGCCTCAGTGGTTTAAAGGCTATTCGAAAATTGGGTATATTAGCCTAGAAAGTGAAACCTTGTATAAGTTTAGGGTTAGAGTTCATGATAATGCTTATCTCGATCTATATTTGACGCAAAATGAAACTGGATTTGATTTGCTCGAATTCGGCTTCGGCGAAGTTAACTAGTACACCTGACATGCATATTCAAATTGATGTCTAACAGTTGGCTGGCGTTACCCATAGAAATTTTAATCCGAAACTCACGAATTAGAGTTATAGATCTAACACGGAAATGTCCAAAAGTGAGCTTGAAAATGATCAAACTTTATTATCAAGAAATGACATTCGTCCTCAGATAAATTATCAAACTATTGCGTTGTTACCGCTCATGACAACCTTAATTTTTTATCAAACTTTAATATGGTCATACAAGACCAGATTCAGGCTGCTTTAGAAGCCTTCAGGCTTGAGCATAATCCAACATGCGCTTATTACCCAGTGGAATTGGTGTTTACCGAAGATTAGGTAAAAATATATAAATAAGTCCATGAAGGTATTCACTTCATGGACTTTTTTGTGAGAATAAAACATTTACAAATCTACCGTTAGACTCTAACGGGCATTATTAGAGTAACTAACTCACTAATATCAAAAGTAATTAATATAGCCGTTTTTTTGGTAAAATAAAATGTCACGGTTTCACCAGACTGTTTTGCAAGCGCATCAGCAAGACAGGACGGATTAACGCCGACTATCAAATTCTCACATTGGTTTATTTCGGACTCTATCAACTCTGAAAACTCGTTAGATTGGTCGCTACTTGATACCGACATTTGCACGGTTTCACCAATATCAAATTTAATAACGGGAATGCGTTCAAGAGCCGCTACAGCATGAAATCGTTTAACGGTACTCTTTAGCTCTGCCAAATTAAATGTCACTCCGTTACGTCTATCAGTTGGTATTACTCGATTGGTATCAGGGTAATTACCATCACCAAGGATTGATATAACAGAGGTGTCTTGACTGACAATAGAGGCTTTTTGTTCATCAAATTCAATACTCACAACTTCATCATCGTCCAAGTTTTGAGCTAATACAGCCGCCATTAATGATGTAGGCACTAAGTAATTACCATTTCCAGAACATGTTAAATTCCTATGTTGTAATTGGCTAAGTCGATGGCCGTCTTTGGCGCAAACCATAACGACTTGATCGTCTATCTTCAAATTTACGTGGCACAAATAATTTCGAACATCATTCTTTGCCACCGCGTAACTCGCAGAATTAAATAGTGAGGTGAGTTGTGAAATGGAACATTGGATAGTAGAAATAGGGGCATTTATTATGGGGGCAGAGGGATATTCATCGGCATTAAAAATGGGCGACTTCAATTTACTTTTGCCGCTTTTCATTAATAGACTTTCATTTTTTATTTCAAACTTTGCGATATCGGCAGATAAAGCGTTCAATACGGCACTTAATCGCTTGCCTGACATGCTAAACGATACAGGGGTGTCAATCTGTGCAGGTAATGTTAATGAGTTGAACTGAGTGCCATTAGAGGCGCTAAATCGGACTTGACCATTATCAGCTTCAATTAAAACGAGTTCAAAAATTGGATTAACTTTACTATTAGCGTGATTGCAAATAGTTTGAATACGATGTTTTTGATCTAACGGTAAAGTGAACATATTGAGCGCCTTTGTTTGTGTTGTGAGCTATGTGTTCTATGGTTACATACACTTTAAAAGGCGCAACTATCTCAAATTAGGTTATTCAAATTATCAATTTTCACGTCAAATTCAAGTGAGCGAATGAATGTTATGTTAGCTATTTGACTATTCACATGAGTAAACAGTATTTCAGCATTACCTGAGCGTTTAAAGTTGCCTAATGAGATGTCTTCTCCAACTTTCATAAACTTATCTGAATCCATGCCGTAAACCGAAAAATTAGCAGCGTGAGGATGCTTCTCTAAGAAAGCCTTGGCAATTTTCCACGTAGAAGCCACATGAAATGTTAAGTTGCCCCCTGCTAACACTGCATAGCTTTGATTGCTTTCTTGTGACTGTTGGTTAGAACCCGGTCCAGTGGCATCGACAATCATAAAATGACTATTTTTTTTACTAGAAAGCATCAATATATAGTTTATAGCGTGTTTGGGTTGAGGTTTTGAGCGGAATTCAAGACTCAGAACTTTTATCGATTTTTCAGACCATATCGCTACCATTGCAAAAGGGAGAAACTCGATTGATTTACGTAAATCCTTAAAAAACGTGAGTAATTCTTCATTGGTAACTTCAGTGTTATAGCGTAAATCCCGAACAGATAATTGATGGAAGCTACAATCAACAAATATTGGCATCTCTGTTGGGTTAATGGGTAAGGTATTCTCATCGGGTTCAATCATACTTGTAGAGTAATTAAACTCAGGACAGGGCGGGACATCATTCGGCCGAAGCGAAATTTCAGTCATCATGTCAAAACCCTTTTCTTCATAGTCAGACACCCGCCGACTGAGCTCCAATTTAATGTTATAAGCTGAATGCCAAATTTTCTTATTATAGAAATGCCGGGTCGTTCCATTGTTAAGGATGGAACGTTGTAGGCCGTAATTTTGTTGGCCATCATGCTCTATCATGAGCCGTACAATATGTTTCGTATCTGGATGTTGTAGCACGATTAATTTTTCAATAAATTTATAAGGATGCATAATTAAAACCCCACGCCTAATGTGTCTTCACTCCATGACTCGATACAATCTTCTGGAAGTTCTGTAACCCTCCCTTATATAGATCATATTTTAAGAGAGTTTTCCTCATTTAATCGCTCATATATCTTGGGCGGTAGATCATTCAGTGATTCATGTGGCCGATCATAATTATATTCTTCAATCCAACTATCTGTGATTTCCCTAACTTCAGTCAAGCTATTGAACAAATAACTGTCTAATACTTCATTTCGATAAGTCCGATTAAATCGTTCAATATACGCATTCTGCGTCGGTTTCCCTGGCTTAATAAAATCTAACTTAATGCCATGTTCTTCTGCCCAAACCTCAAGCGCGTTTGAAATAAACTCAGGTCCATTATCTTGCCTTAAGCGCTTTGGATAACCGCGATAGGCTGCGATTCTATCCAGTACACGTATAACCCGTTGCGCAGGTAAGCTTGAGTCCACTTCTATTGCTAAAGCTTCACGATGGTAGTCATCAATCACATTAAACGTTCTAAACGATTTGCCCGAAAATAAGTTATCGCTCATAAAATCCATTGACCAGCACTCATTAACTTTGGCTGGAACAGCCAGCGGCTCTGGCTTTCGAGAAGGTAAGCGCTTTTTCACTTTACGCCGTAAGTTAAGCTTTAAACCACAATAAACACGGTACACGCGTTTATGGTTCCATTTATGCCCTAAGAGTCGTAGCCGTTTGAATATCTTCCGAAACCCATAAGCCCTATGCTTCTCAGCAATATCTGATACGGCCTCAATGATGTCATTATCATCGATACTTTTACGTTGATAATAAAATGTGCAACGACTGATCCGTAATGCATCACAAGCCAACACAACTCCTAGGCCAAACTCATGAATGGCATAGTGGGCTAACACCTTCCGCTCTGCTGGCTTTATAGCTTTTTTTCAACAATATCTTTGAGTGCCATGTTTTGTAAGCTGACATCCGCAAACATCTTTTTAAGTTTGGCATTTTCGGCTTCTAATTCACGCATGCGAGTTAAATCAGAGGCTTGCATTCCACCATATTTTGATTTCCATTTGTAATAGGTGCTTTGACCGACATTATGTTTGCGGCATAACTCAGGCACAGTTAGTGCGCCTGACTCACCTTCTTTGAGGATATTGATAATTTGGCTTTCAGTAAAACGTGTCTTTTTCATGTGATTCTCCATTTGGTTTAGTGTAAATGGAAAACTCTATTTAAAACATTCTGGTTTTAAGGGAGGGTTACAGTTCAGTGAGCCATTTAGTAGAGTCCTCTTTAACGACATTCTTATTTTTCACCGTTGGTTTTACAGGTTGAGAGAACGGTATCACCACATTCCCATGTTCTTGTTTGAAAATCTGGTCAATTGAGCTGGGTTGTTTTGAACAGCCACGAAATTTGTAGTTATTTAACGGCATTACTTTGCGTAGCGCTTTTGCTTTATTGAATTGACGGTCATGCAAATTCAACAATGTAGAAACTAATTGAATGTCACCACAGTTATTCAAAGCTGATATCGTTTTAAGGCCGCGACGTAAGCATGATGCTTTATAAAACATCAAATTTTTCGTATTCGTTGTATAAGGATTGACGCCGTTCAAGCGGTCATGAGTGTTTGCCCACATAGCTTGTTTGGTTTCTTCTGCAGACATCTGAGATAAGAACGATTGTCCATTCTCCATATCAATGATGCAGTATACTCCGTGTAATTCACTTGGTTCAGCAGACACCTCATGAAATACTTTTTGATTAGCATGATCGAGTTTGAATGAGTCATTTTCATATACGGCATTGATCACGATATTTGCAATGCTAGTTTGGGTTTTAAGCAATGACACAAGGCCGCTCAAGCTATGGCTAATTTCAAATTCAAAGCTGAATTTAGCTTCATGATAGCGAGCTTCTAACTCCATTAAGTCTCCAGTGATTTGTAAGCCAGAATCAATGTAAGGCGATAATGCTTCAACCAGCGATGTAGGGATCACATCTTTCATCGTGAAGAAATCATGGCCGAATTGAAATCGGGTGCTTAATGAGTCGGTAACGAACTTAGCGATATCATCTAGCTGTTGGTTATTCAATGGGTGAGCAAAAGCATCTGTCATTTGTTCTAATGTAGATTTGATAGTATTCATGTTGAGTAATCCTAATATTCAGTAGAGTAAAGAGCAGAGCGCGTATCACTCGATGCGTTAATCATGTTGCGCCAATCTTTAGCCCCGCGTCGATATAGTGCGACACGGCGCATTTCCGTTGCCCAAATGCTATTCCATGGGGTATTGCCCATTTTCATTTCAATTTGATTTTGGGCGATAGCATCTAATTCCTCGATACTCATATAAGAAACATGGACGGAACCATCCATTAAAACGCTGCGACAATACCCGCCAGTGCAAGCGCCACGGACACTGGGGTCAATGGATAAAGACGTGACAAAATGCTCAACGTCGTTATTAGCCACTTGGACTCTAAATTGGTCTTTTTCGTAAACCAGTGTTGCACTGGTATTTTTAATCACATTAAATTGAGTTGCGATGGCGATTTCACCACGATAACCAGGATAGAGTTTAAGTTGCAATTCACCTGTTTCAGTATAAGAGGGCATTACATAAGCCAGTTTCTTCACAGGGTTAAGGGATAGGCCTAAACGACACATATTCAATAATAATTCGTAGACAGACCATGGTGCCGCCTCGCTAAAAGGGGTCGCCGTGTTTTCAGAATTAAAAATGATATGGTTTAAATAATTAATCTCTTCATTTAGATCAATTGATTGGCCAATGACTTGGGAACTTAAATATGCAAAGCTTTCAGTGAAAACATGTTGAAATGGGATGATATTCATAACTGGCTCCTAAAAAAGATAGGTTTAATGTAAATCAGATTGCTAAACCCGCAACTACACATCTAATACCCATGTTGAACGGCTTTTATCATGGCCATACCAATTGCCTGTGGAGAGGGCTTCATTGAAATCATCCAATAAAGTAAACAGTTCATCAGTTGAATCAGTGACTTTTCGTTCTGATAATTCAAAGGTTTCACAATTGTCAGCGTCTTTGTACTCTGTGGCGACAAAACAAAAGTGTTTTACTGGAACGCCAGCCAAATTAGCCACGTAGGTATAGAAGACTTGCTGTAAATCATAACGAAGATCACGTATCTGATAGCCAAACTTAGTGGGGTTAGTGGTAAGGGTGGTCTTAAGATCAACGGCAATCGCGTCATTACGCAGCCAATCAAATCTAACTTTAAGCAGTAACCCCGTTTTAGGGCATCGAGCAATCATAGAGAGTTCTGGATAACCGTCACTAATTAACCAATCTGCTTTCGGGTGCGCTCGGGTACTTTTTTCAACTCGAAAGGCATCATCCCATACGATATGGTCAATAACGTGTTGTTCAATGAGGTTTTCCCAAATAGGTTGAGATGGACTAATTTCGAGAATTAATTCAATTTTCATATCACGGCCTAACGAGGTATCAATACCATAAAATGCTGCCATTTCATTGAGTTCTGTATCAGTGCGAAGATAATTTGCATAACGAGCATCTAAAAATTTACAGATGGCATTTTCGCGTAGCTTTTCAAAAATAGGCAATATAGGGTCGCTTTCGTATAAGCGCTCCACTAATGCCATTCTTGCGCCTGAAACGGGCAAGTTACGGCTAGCCAACGCTTCTTTAAGCTGTGGAATAGTATCAATCAAGGGTAAATCAGGGAAATCATCAGGGGTCGGGTTTTTCATGTAATTACCATGAAAATTGTGTGGTTCAAGCACAAGCATATGTCCATAAGTGCCCGCATCAAATGTATGTTTTTGTTGTTTAGATCTTAGACGGCAAATATCTGAAAGGTATTGTCGAAAGTAATGATGGCGACCTTTGGCAAAGGTTTTAATCCCCGTAGAACTGTGTGCGTCTAAGGAATGGTAAACGGCATTAGGCATATCAGTATAAATACCCTCAACAATATCACCAGAATCGGTAAGGAAGTTGGCCTTACCATTAGCTCCGTAGGCAGGTTGAATAAAGTCATGCCAAGTAGATTGTGATTTGAGCGCCGTATTCATAATTAAACCCTTTTGTTTCGATTTCTAATATTTATAATCACATGAAAGTCGAAACCCGCAACTGCATTACTAATCAATAACTTAATGTGCAGTTGCGCGTTTTTAAAGATGTGTAAAAATGAAATAAAAAATAGCGCGTCCCAAATAGACACGATGTTAAGACGATAAAACGAAAACATTTGATATATCTGTTATATCGAATAGGGAGTTATCAATGGGAAAATGGTTATTTTGTATATTAATGCTGTTAGTGAGTAGTTATGCCTTTTCAGAAAGTCAGCATATATATGAATTCAAAGCTTTATCAGCTTCCGTGTATTTGGAAGATAACGAGACAATTGACCAAGCTGTAAACAGAGCAAAATCAATGTTGCAGATAAACGCTGTATCAATGACGCCAAAGTTTGTAAGCCTCGATACGCATTACGATAGCAAAACGGATGAAATTATTGAGAAAGGTTTAATTGCTCAAGGGGCCAATGTTCGTGTGTTTAATACTCAATATGAACGAGGACTGGAGGATGGTCGAATTGTGCTACACGTTACGGCCGATGTGTCGGTAGATATTTCAGCGATGCAAGCAAAGCTTGGGAGTGAGAAGCGTGAACGGCTATTGGAATCAACCATAGATGATTTATCGAATGAGTACCAAAAGCTATCAGCAGTAATTGAAAAGATGAAACGGAATATCACGTTAAGCAATCTTGATGCTCTTGTTGTTACCGGTTATTACGCAGCGTTAAATAGTTCATTGACTGTAATTGACGGTGATGCGATTAAAAATCAATTACTGGCTCATAAGCAAGGCACTACAAGTAAAGGGAAATTGAAAGCTGAGTTGCTTGCAGCTTATGAAATGTTTGTGTTGCCATTCATGGCCAACCCAATGGTTGACTACCAAGTGCTTGATATTATTCCACATGAATACGCAGTTGCGGAAGTTAAGATCCGAGTTACGATAAATCGAAAGGGTGATTACAACGCGCCTTGGTATCCATCATTGCAAAACGGTGCAGACGTTGAATTATGTAATAAGTTCTTTTATGGCTGTGACGCGCTGGTGTATACCAAGTTAAAGGAAGTTGAGGTCAAAGAAGTGTTAAGGCCGAAATATTGTGGTGATTCATTGTTTGAATTTCTCCCTTATTACGCGCCTGGTGCGAAGTCATTCAGTGATGACAATAACCAAATTCGGTGTGGAAGTTCAAAAAAGTATGCTTATAAAAATATGAATTTCTATCAAACCGGTTATACCAATATGCGGCCTATGGCACAAATGCCAAGTGACCCCATAGTATTTACGGATGCATTTAAAGAATTATCGAATACATCCTTTTGGTTGCACATCAATATTGGTGATGAAAAGTTCAAAGTGAACATCAGCAACCTTTTGATTGAAGACGTCACTATGTCGGCATTTATGCCTGAAGCAAAAGCCATTAACGGGTTAAAAGTTGGGTTTAAGGTTGAGGGGGAAACATACGATATAACATCGCATAAGTGGAAAGACGTATCAGGCAAACTATTACGTTTTCAAAGCAGACAAATTGCATTTTATTAATTAAGGACTCACAAATGAATAAATTATCATTATTGTTTATTGGATTATTGCTTGCGGGTTGTGCGACTGACCCCGTAGAACAGTATGTTGAACATCAAGAAACACTAAAAGAAAAAGCCGTAGATAATGCTAATGCTCAATTGGCTAGCGTGCCAGATTGGTACTTAAATCCGCCTAAAAATGATGATCTGGGCATCATGGGTGTAGGTGCAGCATCGTCAAAAGACATGAATCACGCATTGAAAAAGGCACGTTTACAAGCTGAGTTCGAGCTAGCTAAAAACTATCGACAAGAGCTTTCTGGCTCTGAACGGGTATATGAGCGTGAAAATGGGATGGGCACACTCGTGCAAACGAGCCAGTTCTTAATCGACAAGCTGGTTGATTCGGTTCCGATTGTTGGTTACGACATGGTAGACCAAAAAATCCAAGTACTTCCTGACGGACGGTTTCAGGCTTATAGCTTATTAAAACTGCCATATGATGAATTCAACAAGGTGCTTCAAAGCATTAAGCTTGATTCTCAAGATGCTCGCGAACTAGAAGCTTTTAATGACTTAGAGCGACGATTAGAAGCAAAACGTAATCGTAAAGCTGATGAAGCGAAACGAGACCATGAACGTAAGATGGAATTAATGCAGCAACAACAAATGGTGTTGTCAGATAAGCCTAAAACTATCGTTAAGCCAGTTGAACAACCTAAGCCAGAAACAGTGAAAAGCACAGTTAAATCGACCTTTTTGGATATGGTTAATTAATTATGATGTTTCGTAACCATCTAGTCGTAACCACAGCGGTAGCTATTACCGTTGTAAAACACGCTGATTTTGCATTGCCGTTGTGGTTGCTGCTGGTGGCTATTTATGTGGGCTCTTTGCTACCAGATCTGGACCATCCAAGTTCTACGATAGGAAGGCGCTTTCTATTTATTTCATTGCCGTTATCAGGCTTATTTGGGCATAGACAGATCACTCATTCATTGTGGCCATTTGTCATCATATTATGGGTTTTTAGTTATGAGCCAAGTACAATGACTTTAATTTTAGCCTTTATGATTGGGTATGCCTCTCATTTGCTGGCGGATTTAGTGTCTGATAGTGGAGTACCATTATTTTGGCCGTTTCAGAGGCGCGTGGGTATAAAGTTGTGTTCATCAGGCAGTGTGATTGAGCCGATAATTGCATTCGGCTTACTGGGCTTATCAATCATTTATTAAGGACGTTATATGAAATCGACACAAGATGACTTTTTAGATCAAGTGCTTTTATCCAAAGAGGATGTTAGTGAAATACCGGATATTGTTTCAGCCGAGGTATACGAACGCATAACAACTCAAGAACTAGTAGATATTATTAATGAGTTTAGTTTCAGCAATGCCGATGTTGCGCTCGCTGCAGATGATTCAATGTTTAGCATAAACATTGAAGCTGGCAGGGTACTATTTTTCAGTAATAGCTCTTGGTCAACGAGAAATGGTGAGACTTTCTTTGGCATTATGGCAACGCTGCCTGTTGGCTTTGATTTAAATTTTATTTCAAAATTCAATCAGAACACCAAAATAGGACGACTTTACACCATAGACCAGAGTAACGACGCTACAATATACCGCGTTGATATTCACATGAATGGTGGAGTGACCAAGCGAAATATTTATTACATGATCAATACTTTTATAAATTGTTATAACCATCTGTTCTCGGGGCTAATATCAAATGAGGGTGTCTATGAACATTAGACTACTCAAAACAGTGTTGGTCTTAGGCGTGTTGGGCGCAGCTGCGGCTTGGTATATTACTGATTCTAAAAATAACCAAGAATCAGTGCAAGCTGAGATGACAACCAATGTCTATGGTGATTGGGTCGCTGCAGAAGGCTTTTGTAATACAAACGTTCAAGGCATTGATGGCGTCGACATAACGAACGAATTTTTTGTAAAGAATGGAAAACGGACACCCATTAAGCAAGTTCTAATTACTCCGCAAGAATCCACCATGGATATGTGTAACCAGGGAGTAATAAAATATGATTATGAGTTTACGCTCTTACCCATAAATGAAACGTTCCACCATGGTTCGATGGGGGCATTTGAGTTGATTAAATCGGTAGAAGACTCTGTTATTTATTTTAAAATGAGTCAAGAATTTAAAAAAAAATATGAATTGTTTCACGCTAAAATCAAATGATTTTGGCCCAGTTGCCGGTTTTGAATGGAGTGTAAAGATATAACTATCAAACAACTCACATTAATAGGCATAGCTAATGAACACAATTTTAGATCATCAAATTCAAAAAACAGATGAAGACTGCTCAACGCATAACGTAATGTGCACATTCTCAACCTGTAAAGGTAAACGATACACCCGGCTTCGTGGTAGAGAATTAAAATTAATAAAGTTTCATTCTAAATCGAGTGAGATTCAAAAGTCTTTGGCTTCAGCCGAGCTCGAGAGACGCAATTATATCGATAGCCAGGTGTTAGGAATTTCATTTGATATAACCCTTCATGCAATAGATAGGCTTAGTACCCTCTATTTGCATAGATTCATTAATGAATTCGATGGCGAACGTGGGATTAGCAGTTGGTGTAATAGCCTTGTAAAAGAAGCCTTAACCCAGCACCAAGACCTTTTAGGGCTAAACGAATTTATCATTAGACATGAGGGCATCAACTTTACCTTTAGGGCTAGTGATTATGCAGATAACTCCTTGGTGTTAACAACGATTAATTGAGAAGCAAGGAAAAGAAATGTTTGTAGAAATTAGTAATCATCCTTATGTACTCATGGTTATAGCCATGATCTGCCTTGGAATATCATTTGTATTTTTAAGAAAAGTAAAAGGATTAAAGTCTGCACAATTCATTATTGAAAACCAATTTAAACCGATTGATAAAGGCGTGATAGAAGAGGGGTTTCGTTTTTTTCAAGGTGATGAATTAACCCGATATAAAACCTTAATTGTTCGCATTAGAACTCTGTATGGACACGAGGGGGTCAAAGTAGGTCACATGGCGTGGATAATGCAAATAATGACGAAAGTATTGATGTCCACAGTATCGAGATACCAACCTTTAAAGGGTAGCTTTAGCTTAAAGAAAAAGGCGGTTTAATAAGCCGTAAAACAACATAGAGGACAGTTGTCATGACATTAATCGTAAAAAAGCATCAAAAAATTGGAACAAATGAAGTCTTTATAGATGATCTTATGGTCGGGGTATTCGAGCAGATGACGCCTAATAATGACATCTATTCATTTATGTCTAAGTGTTCTCACGACAGGCTTACGGGTAATCATTACATTGCAATAGGTGAACATTTAAATAAACTTAATAAGACAGTATAGGATACGGTTGTATGTATTTATTTTTCCTAGGCGTTTCGGTTTTAACAGGCCTTATATCTCTTGTGACTAGAAGCCATATAACTGTTCAATATATTTTCGGTGTTATTTGTGTATTATCGGCAATAATTGCACTAATCGTGATCGGTAATCCTCATTATCAATGCAGCGAAATCGGGAACCTGAATAAGAAATAAGGGGGATTAATTCCCCTAAGTAGTGAGAAGTTAATTGAATAATGTGAAGGTCTTGTCATGGCACGTCTCAACTCAGTAAAAATGACGTATGCAATAAACCGTACTGGAGAGATAGTTTCCATTGATAACGTTGATAATGGGTTAGAGTGTAATTGCATATGTATCGATTGCAATGGTCAACTGGAAGCCAAGCAAGGCGCTAAAAACCAATGGCATTTTTCACATCATAAAGATAATGATGCAATCAACTGTCAATGGTCTGGTGAGAGCGAACTTCACATCAAGGTCAAAGAATATCTAGATCGATATAAAAGGCTGACTGTCCCAATTGGTTTTACGAACCCTACTTCTTTAGATATCCAATTTGATGAGATTCAATTAGAAAAAAGTTTACGGCCAACTAAGCGCATTCCCGACGTGACAGGTTATTGCGCCGGTGAAAAAATTTTAATTGAAGTTAAAGTGACTCATGAAGTCGATCAACAGAAACGCATAGATTACAAAAAGGTTAATGTTTCAGTCATTGAGTTGGACTTTAGCGATTTTACTTTTATAGACACCAGAAGCAAACCCCTACCTCAGAGATGAAATTAGAAATACTGTCACGTCTCGCTATAGCGATGTTGCCATGGCTGTTAGCCACAATTAAGCGGAGAGCCGTATGCGCTGAAAGGTGCACGTACGGTTCGGAGAGGAGAAGCAGAGAAATAGTTCGACTACGCTCTGCCTCTTACTCTACTTTGGGTCGGTAATCGTTGGGCCTATTTAGCGGTTGTTCTAGACCTGTTTTCCCGTAAACCTGTTGGTTGGGCGTTGTCATTATCGCCTGACAGTGAGCTGACCTGTAAGGCCTTGAAAATGGCATTTGAGTTAAGAGGGCAGCCTGAGAATGTGATGTATCACAGCGATCAGGGCTCGCATTATACTAGCCTAAAATTTAGGCAGTTATTATGGCGTCTTCAGATTGAGCAAAGTATGAGTCGTCGAGGAAACTGTTGGGATAATGCACCAATGGAGCGTTTTTTTAGAAGTTTGAAATCTGAATGGGTACCTGTAAATGGCTATGGGAATTTTACAGAAGCAGATAAAGCGATCACAAATTACATCACTGGATATTACAGTGAAACTAGACCCCATCAATATAATGGTGGGTTAACGCCAAATGAGTCAGAACGTTTATATTGGAATGACTCTAAAACCGTGGCCAATTTTACTTGACCACTACAACATTAGGTTTATAAGAGGATAGATATCAATAATGGACGATGAATTGGCTCAAGTCTTTGGGTATGAGAGCGCAGAAGATTACAATCGCTCTATGGCGGAACGGGAAAAATTACGTAACAAATCGAAAGAATTCTACAACAAAAAACCGAAAGATTGGCCAACAATAAAATTTAACTGGGATTACCGTCCTGAATGTCAGCGATATTGTTTTGACAGTATAAGTAAGTCTGTATTTGATAATACATACTCAAATGGACTTGTTCTTGGACATATGCCTTTAAAAGAGTTCGATAAATATTTATGCCATTATAGTCGCAGAGATGGTGATGAACTTTGGAAACTTGGCTCTCAGTCTAAATTAGCAAAAATGATTGTATATTTATCAGAGGGTAAACCAATCACGCCTCCAGTCATTAAGCCTGTTGAAAATAAAGAAGTTATTTTTCAAGGTGGACATCATCGCTATGCAGTTGCAAAAGCTATTGAGCTTCAAGAAATTTCTATTTATGCATATGCAGAGAACATCGAAGAACTAAACGAGTTTATGAATATACGTTGGGCAGAAGCATAACAAGAGACTAAGAGTGATGCTCAGCGCTTGGCATTTTGGGTTTGTATCAGCTTTAGTGTCTACGGCACAATGGTTTAGGTTAGGTGGTCACGTTGCTCACACCTTAACGCGACATTACCGCATATCCGATAGCCATACTTTCCCTAATGACAATCATTACTCGAAGCTCTTTAACTCTAACAAGCTTTGTCCAGAAATGAGTCAAAATATCTGTCGATTTTATTTGGCTACTAAATTAAGGCATTATCTAGTTATTCTATTTCTAAGATATTTATTTATGACTATTTCTAAGATTTTACTCTCCCTGACTCTTTTTATTTTTAGCTTTGTTTCTGTTGCTGAAGGTAATAGGTCTAACGACTCATTTACTAAAGCTAAAACGATGCTTGAGCGACAGGTCTATCAAGATCATCGTCTGACTCTCTACTGTGGTGCAAAATTTGACGCTAAAAAGAATATCGAAGCTCCAGAAGGCTTTGTGACTACTACTCATTTAAAAAGAGCTAAAAAAGTCGAATGGGAACATGTGGTTCCTGCTGAGAACTTTGGCCGGGCTTTTAGTGAATGGCGTGATGGTCATAACGAATGTGTCAATAGCAAAGGAAAGTCATTTAAGGGAAGAAAGTGTGCTGAGAAGATGAATACAGAGTATCGATATATGCAGGCCGATATGCACAATCTTTTCCCTGCAATTGGTGCCGTCAATGCACTACGTAGTAACTACAACTTTACTATGCTGCCATCAGCGAAATCTGATTTTGGTAATTGCGACATGCGAATTGATAATCGCAAGGCTCAACCTCCGATAGCGGCTCGTGGCATTATCGCTCGAACATATATGTATATGGAACAGACTTATCCTAAATACAAAATGAGTAAGCAACAAAGTCAATTAATGCAGGTTTGGGACAAACAAGATCCTGTTTCTCTATGGGAATGTAAACGTTCTAAACGTATTGAAAAGCTTCAAGGCAATGCAAATAAGATTGTTGATAGTCGCTGCGAATCTATTCAATAGTGAATTAACTGTTTAGTTGACTGCTGTATTTCATCTTATTGCAATGCTTATACTGACTCCACACAGATAGATGTGTTCTCGTTGTAAATTGATAAAATGTGACTAAATATGCAGTAAACGCTGCATATTCTATTTTTTATAATTACATGCAGAACGAGCTAATAAAGCGCTAAAACACGTTAAAAGTGCATTTTAAATATCATTAAAGTACAAATTTTTTATCGGATATACAACTAGTAGTGTAATTAACATCGTTTCTATAAAACTGACTAATTTTTGCTGACTACATCTACCTGTTGAAGCATGCCGCCATTTTTTAGTGAAAGTATTTTATTACTGTATTTATATAATCATGACACTTTTCATTGATAAACCCATGTCTTTAACTTCTAGAACTTTTTTCATTGAGGTAATATATTGTGATACGAATTTATTTAAATTGTAGGAGATACAAATGAGCCAAGCTAACACTATCACTGAAAAACGTGCTATCGCACTAGAAATTCTAAGCAACAGAAACAGTATTAAAGGTCTGTTTTCGGAGCTTCATTATGAAGATGTTACCAAACTAGTAAACCGAGTTAATACAGTTTATAACGCACTCAAAAAACTAAAGGATACTGAGCAGGCTGAAAATGCAGCTAAAGCATCTAAGATTAAAGAAATTCAAGATTTATTGTTAGCACAAGGATTAACACTTGAAGATTTAGCAAGGCAATCTACCGCATCAATTAAACCTCGCAAAAAACGTGTAGTAGCCAAACTTGAGTAGATAAATTGTTCCGAGCCAGCCGGAGCACTGCATCAACCTAGTTTTCGATATCTATGCTAATCCGTGAAAATCTAAATTAGATCATAGACGGACTCACACATGTCCAAAAATAAGTTAGTGAACAAAATATAAGTAAATAACACCTATTGCCTTACTTATAAATGTTGTAATAACTTATCCATATCCATATCCATATCCATATCCATATCCATATGAAACTTGAATATAATCTTACCATTTGTGATAATAACTTTCTAAAATCTAAAAGGAACTTAGATAAATGAATAATCAACAAAAAATATATGAAGTATCGGTCACTGATATTGAGGATGATTTAACTCGAATAACAGGTGACCGTACCCTCGCAAAAGCTCATGCTGAATCTCTTAGTATTTATTATCGAGGTGAAATTATTGACTCGGTAAAGTATAAAGAAGGCATAATTCCACAAGCAGACTTGCTTTTATCCCGAAGAGTGCGTTGGGAACACATGAAGATGCACTCTACTAAATTAGCCGAGAATATGTATGCAGCTAATCGTGGAAAGAAGCCTGATAATACTGCAGCTCATCATATTGTATCCTGGAGTGATCTGCGTGCCGCTAGGTCTAGATTAAGATTAGCAGCTTTTGGTATAGATATAGATCACGAAGCCAATGGTGTTTACCTTCCTAGATTTCAAAAGCATGTCCCAATGGACTCAATGCCTGATGCTTATCCTCACTCAAAGATACACTCCGGTAAATACTATCTGAATGTTGAATACCTACTTGAAGATACTATAGCCGAAGGTCTAGGCCATCGTGGGATTATTGAAACGTTACGTGATGTAGCAGAAGACCTCAAGATTGGTGTATTTCCGATTAATTCATCTTTAACTGCAGCAGGGTAATAATAACTAATGACTTCAAAGTTTAATAAGGTATTTAGCGTATATCTTGACCCTGATGAATTTATGCTTCTGAGTGAATCCGCATTTGAACATGTTTTGCAATTGACTGAAAATAGATTGCTTTCATTTAACGGTAATATTTCAATGAAAGAATTTTGGGGATTACTCAATGTTGTTTGGCAAGTTGAACCTTCGAACAATCAGAAGCTTAAAGTACCAGACATAGCTGGCTTAGGTGCCTCTACCTTTGTTGTTTCTCCAATGTATTCGCACTTATTCCTTAATGATTTTGGAAAGAACATTGAGCTTCTAGAATGTAATAATGACGGCGAAAAATGGCTTGCATTTAATGTTTTAGGGTTTGATAGCGCTTTGAATGAAGATCTTAGTGAAAGAAATATGCGTAATGGTCGACCTGATAGGATTCGTAAGTTTAAGCGCATGGTATTTAATAAGAGTGGTATAACTAACCCGAACCTATTTAGAGTTCGTGAAACGGGTCTTTTTTATTACACTACAGATGCAGAAAATAGCTTATATTCAATAGTTACAAAAAATAGTATTTCAGGACTCTTTTTTAAGGAAGTAGAGTGCTGTTGAGAATAAGATTTTTATTATTTTTTCATATCAAAAAGCTCTGAAAGCTATTGATGCCATTAAAGGTGATGTTGACCGAGAAAAAAGCTCCGCGTGTGAAGCTAGCTCTCTTATGAACCATAAAAAATGTTCACTGAATCATATACATGTACAGAAATTAGCCTCGACACGTAAATTATTTATGTCGGATAGACGACACTTGTTACCAAGTGCCGCCCTCCTAAGAACCCAGCGTGCAACTTTCACTGCACTAGGCTCAAGCCTCCACAAAGGTATCGTTTGATACCCAGCAACTTATAAAGCAGTGAG
>Ga0210044_10000113_pt1 | contig 110106 bp, 92 predicted proteins | sample CryGey13umfilter_2_FD_183959 | JGI IMG/M metagenome (GOLD analysis project Ga0210044, IMG submission 183959) | Groundwater microbial communities from aquifer in Utah, USA - Crystal Geyser 4/9/14 3 um filter (SPAdes) (version 2) | ecosystem: Environmental > Aquatic > Deep subsurface >... | reverse complement strand
CACGTAGTAGGTGTCGAAGAAGCCCACGACGTCTTCCAGGGTGGCAGCCTCGAGATCCTCGTGGCTGCCGATGACCGAGTGGTGGTAGGGGTGCCCGGCGGGATAGAGCGCGTCGGGGATAATGATTTCGGCCTTGCCGTAGGGCTGGTTGTCCACGCCCTGCCTGCGCTTGTTGCGCACGACCTTACGCTGGAGGTCGAGCTTCTCGGTGGTCATGGCTTTGCCCAGCCCTTCGAGGCGGTCGGCGTCCAGCCACATTAAGGTCGGCAACAGGGAGCTTGGCCCCCAGCTGTAGTAGTTGGTGCGGTCGGTGCTGGTCGAGGCGTTGTTGGGCCCCGCCGCCGCTTTCCATCATCACGTCGAACTGGTTTCCGGGCACGCGGTCGGTACCCATAAACATGAGGTGCTCGAACAGGTGGGCGAACCCGGAGCGGCCCGGGGCCTCGTCCTTGGAGCCGACGTGGAACCAGGTGTTGATGGTCACCATGGGCTGGGTGTGGTCCGGGTGCAGGATCACCGTCAGGCCGTTGGGCAGGGTGACGGTTTCGACGTCGAAGGGTGCGGCGACTGCGGCGGTCGCGACGGCGACAAGCAGCAGAGATAGGATCACGGGACGCATGACAGCCTCCAGGTAAGTGCGGTGGCCTCCGGGGTGGGTAGAGGCTGCAAATCAGGGCGCGGGGGTATCGGGACATGATAGGCCAGAAGTAACGCCGTGTCGATTGCCCTTCTCGCCGGGGGCGGACGGAGCTACATTGAAGCAAACGGCCGGATGCCCACTTCCCCGTCAAGGAGCACGCCATGATCACCGATCCCCAAGCGAAAAGCCAATCCGGAGAATACCTGATGGCCTTCGAGGACAGCTGCGATCGGGTGCCCGTGCTCCTGATCCACGGATTTCCCCTCAGCAGTTCCCTGTGGGATTTCCAGGTCGACGACCTGGCGGACATCGCCCGGCTGATCGCGCCGGATCTGCGGGGCCACGGACTGTCCGAATCCACGCCGCCGCCCCTGAGTGTCGGGGATTACGCCGACGACTGCGCCCGGTTGCTCGATCATCTGGGCATGGATGGCCCGGTGGTCGTCGCCGGCTTGTCCATGGGCGGCTACGTCGCCTTCGAGTTCTGTCGCCGCTTCCCCGAGCGGGTGGGCGGGCTCATCCTGGTTTCCACCCGGGCGGGAACCGATTCCGCAGCCGGGAAGGAAGGCCGGGACAAGGCGGCCGGCGTGGCCATCGCCGGCGGAGCGGCCGCCATCACCGCCGACATGCTGCCCAAACTTCTGGCGCCCGCGGCCTACGAGGCCGAGCCCGATCTCGTCGAGTTCGTGCGGGAAATGATGCTCGAAACCTCCACCGACGGAATCGTGGGCGCCTTGTCCGCCATGCGCGACCGGCCCGACTCCACGCCCGACCTGCCGGCCCTGGAGGTCCCCACCCTGATCCTTCACGGGCAGGACGACCAGTTGATCCCCGTCTCCGAAGCCGAGGTGATGCGGGACGGGATCCCCGGCTCCGAGCTGGTGATCGTGCCGGGAGCGGGGCATCTGCCGAATCTCGAGCAGCCGGACATCTTCAACGATGCGATGCGCGAGTTCCTGGAAGGCTTCTATTGATCGCTTCGCGGTGGCGCGTGCGGGCTCATGGGGCGACCTTGTCGGGATAAACGAATCCCCCGAGGAGGCCCCATGAGCAAGATCCTGACTGTCGCCACGGCCGTGCCGGCCAACCCCATCGAGCAGGAAGAGGCCATGGCCTTCGCCCGGATCCAGTTCGGGGGGCGCATCCCCGACCTGGAGCGGCTGATGCCCCTGTTCGGCAACTCCGGCATCCGCACGCGCTATTTCGCCGCATCGAGGGAGTGGTTCTCCTCGCCGCACGACCTGGCCGAGAAAAGCGCCCTGTACGTCCGCGAGGCCACGCGGCTGGCCGCCGAGGCGTCGGAAAAGGCCCTGGCCCAGGCCGGGCTCGCGCCCACCGACATCGACTACGTCATCTACGTGAACACCACCGGCCTGGCCACGCCCTCCATCGACGCCCGCCTGATCAACGTGCTTGGGCTGCGGACGGATGTGCGGCGCACGCCGATATGGGGTCTGGGCTGCGCCGGGGGCGCGGCGGGTCTCTCCCACGCCCATCACTACGTCCTGGGTCACCCCAAGGATCGCGTCCTAGTGGTCGCGGTGGAACTGTGCGGCCTGACTTTTCTGCCGGACGACGTGTCCAAATCCAACTTGGTGGCCACCGCGCTTTTTGCCGACGGGGCCGGCGCGGTCATCGTCGGCGGGGACGAAACCGAGGGGCCGGGCCTGGAACTGCTCGACACCCGTAGCCGCTTCTACCCCGACTCCCTGGAGGTCATGGGCTGGACCGTGCTCCAGGAAGGGTTGCAGGTGGTTTTCGCCACGCGCATTCCCGACATCGTGATCGAGACCGCGGCCGAGGATTTCGGTTCGTTCCTGGCCGGACACGCCCTGCGGATCACGGACATCGAGGCGTACCTGCTGCATCCCGGCGGGAGCAAGGTGCTGGAGGCGTACGGCCAGGCCCTGGACCTGACGCCCGAACAGCTGTCCATTCCCCAGAGTGTCCTGCGAGACTACGGCAACATGTCTTCGGCCACGGTCTTGTTCGTCCTGGAAAGGTACCTGAAGGAATTCGGGACGGGCCGGGGCGGCCACGGTCTGATCTCTTCGCTGGGTCCGGGCTTCTGTTCGGAATCCCTGCTGGTGGGGTTGTAGTCGGCCTCAGTCCAGGTGCATCCGCAGCATCCGCTTCGTCGCCATCTTCAAGTGGTAACGGGGATTGCGGCGCCAGCGCATCAACCCCAGCAGGTGCTTGATCTCCTTGCGCGCCTCTTCCGCCCCGCGTGCGCGGCAGGCTTCCCCGGCGCCGAAATCGGCCCAGTGGAACTCGGTGACCTGGGGCCGGATCACGTAGTCGGCGGTATCGCACACGAACCGGTTCAGCCGCTGGCGGGCGATGGTGTTGCTGCGCAGGATCATGTCCAGGCCGGTGTTGAAGGTGGATTCCTCGAAGGCGGGAATATCCACGGCGATGACGAAATCCGCACCCATCTCGCGACAGGCCTCCACCGGCACCCGGAACGGCCCGCCTCCGTCGACGATGATTTTTCCGTCGCGGCGCACGGGCGGGAAGATGGCGGGGATGGCGCAACTGCTGTACAGACCCTCGACGAGGGGGCCGCTGGTGGTCACGATCTGCTCGCCGGAGACCAGGTCCAGGGCCACGGCGGCCATGGGTATGGGCAGATCCTCGAAGCTCAAGGGGCCGAACGCGCTGCCCAGGGGGTTGAGCAGCTTTTCCCGCTCCTGGATCCACGGTCGGGTGACGGTCTTGACCGCGATCATCTTGCGCTGCATGAAGTCGAAGACGCCCGAGATCCGGGATTGGGACGACTGGGGATCCAGCCCGTCCTTGGGCACGAACGGCGCCCAGTAGTCCGCGAAATCCCTGTTGGTGACGTAGGTCTTCAGCTTTTCCCAGATCCAATCCGGATCGGGATTCTGGGCGTAGAGCGCCCCGACGATGGAGCCCATGCTTGTGCCGGCGACGATGTCGGCGCGAATACCGGCCTCTTCGAGTACCTGCAGCACGCCGGCATGGGCCAGGCCGCGTGCGCCGCCGCTACCCAGGGCGATCCCGATCTTGGGTTTTCGGAACATGACACCCTCCATGATGTGTAGATGGGCAAGATAGCAGAGCCCCGGCGGAGGTCCAATGAGTCTTTGACCCGGCGCCACCGGGGCAGTAGCGTTGGACCGGTCCAATGGTCGAAGATCGGCAACGGAAAGGACGGGCGCATGGACCCCTCAACGGTGAATCTGGATCCCCAATCCCCGTTTATGATCGAGCGCATGCTGCGGCTTTGGCGACTGGGCATGGACGAGGCGGAAACCTTCGCATCCGAAGACGAGTTCCGGGTCGTGCTCCAGGAAGTCGAGCACGCTGAACTGGCCAAGAACTATTCCGCCCTGGTCCGCAAGCGGCCCGGCGAGATGGCCCAGGAATTGGCCTTCCAGGCCTACGACGCGCTGTCGGGCGAAGAGGCTCTCGCTTTCGCCGAGCAGGCCCTCGAGGGCGATCCGCGCTGCGTGGACGCGCTGGTCATCCGGGCCTTCCTGACCGCCGAGGACATGGGCGAATTGATTCCCCTGCTCCAGCACGCCGCCACCTGCGGGGAAGAGGATCTGGGCGAGGATTTCTTCGCCGAATTCATGGGCGACTTCTGGCCCATGGTCGAGGCCCGGCCCTACATGCGCTGCATCAAGCAACTGGCCGAAGTGCTGTGGAACGTGGGGCGCCGCCTGGATGCCGTGGCCCACTACGAAAACCTCATGGACCTGGATCCCGAGGACCACATGGGCAACGGAGCCCTGCTGCTGGGCAACTACCTGGCCATGGGCGAGGTGCAGCGGACCTGGGATCTCCTCGAGGAAATCGACGACGAGGAGGGCGCGGTCTACAACTGGGCCTGGGTGCTCGTGTTCCTGCTGGTGGGTGACGAAGAGGGCGCCCGCGAAGCCGTGGATCATGCCCTGGACGTGAACGCCTACGTCGCGCCCCTGCTCATCGGCATGGGTGAGGATGAGGATGCCGAGCTCGTCACTCCCGCCGAGGCCCTGACCGGCACCAAGGAAGAGGCGCGATACTGCCTCCAGGTGCTGGGAGAAGCCTGGTCCGTCCATCCCACCGCCCACTGGTGGTTGCTGGATGTTTTGCGCGCAATGGGCCTGGTCACCGATGCCGACGCCCCCGGAGAGATTGAATAACCTCCCGGGGTCTCCCCGTGAACGGCATTTTGTGGTATAATCATGCAGCGGTCGGGGCATATCCGCTCCCGACCGCCTGTGTATCGGTTTCCCCTCATGCCGGAGACGACACCCGTGCGCTTGTCCGTTGCCCATGTCCGTGGAGTGACGATCGGCCTGGCCGCTCTGGCCGTGGCCCTGATCGGCACCCTTCCCGCCAGCGGATCCGGGGATACCCCTGATGGCCTCGTGTCGCCCCTGTTGCAGGCGGCGATGGACCATCCCCTGGATCTGGGTTTGGCGGCCGACGAGCCGTTGACCGTGTGGGTGTATTTTCGCGACAAGGGCGTGGCCAAGAGCGGCCTGGACGCCGCCGTGCGCCGGGCCGAGGAGAAGTTGAGCCCACGCACCCTCGCCCGCCGTCGCCGGGCCATGGCCCCGGATCGACCGGTGGTCGACGGCCGGGACCTCCCGGTGGCCTCGGCTTACCTGGGCGCGGTGGAGGAGGTGGGCGGCCGGCTGCGGCACACCAGTCGTTGGCTCAACGCGGCCAGCTTCAGGCTGCGGGCCACGGACGTCGCGCGCGTCTCGACCTTGCCCATGGTGGAGCGGGTGGATCTGGTGCGGCGGTTCCGGAATCCCCTGACTCCAAAGATGCAACCTGCCTCCCGGTTGGCCAGTGACGGCGTCGACAAGGCGGCCCAGTGGACCCTGGATTACGGCCTGAATCTTTCCCCGTTGCAGCAGGTCCAGGTGCCCGCTGTGCACGAGATGGGCGTGACCGGTCGCGGTATCGTGGTGGGCATGCTGGACACGGGATTCCGCACCACCCATGAGGCCCTGGCCGGAGTGACGGTGCTGGACGCCTACGATTTCGTGGGCAACGACTCCATCGTGGGCTACCAGGCGGGTGACGCCACCTCGGCGATCAACCACGGCACCATGACCCTTTCGACCCTGGCCGGTTACATGCCCGGGAGACTCATCTCGCCGGCCTACGGCGTATCGGTGCTGCTTGCGCGCACCGAAGATGTCTCCCAGGAGGTTCCCGCCGAGGAGGACAACTGGGTGGCCGGCCTGGAGTGGGCCGAGGCCCGGGGCGCGGACATCATCTCGTCCTCGCTGGGCTACATCGATTGGTACACCTTCGCCGACCTGGACGGGAACACGGCCGTGACCACCATCGCCGCCGACCTGGCCGCGGGCCGAGGACTCGTGGTGGTCAACAGCGCCGGCAACAACCGGGTCTCCACCAACTCGCTCATCGCCCCGGCCGACGCCGACAGCGTGATCACCGTGGGCGCGGTGGATCTGTCCGGCACCTACACCTCCTTTTCCTCGCCGGGGCCGACGGCCGACGGCCGCATCAAACCCGACGTCATGGCCTTGGGGCTCGGCAACCCCGTGGCCAACCCCACCGATGATCACGGCTACGGCTTCGTCAACGGGACCTCATTCAGTTGCCCGCTGACCGCCGGGGTGGCGGCTCTGATGTTGTCGCGTGTGCCGGGGTTGACACCCCTGCAGGTGCTCGAGGCGTTGCGCGAGACCGCCTCGCAGGCGGGTGCGCCGGATAACAACTACGGCTGGGGCGTGGTGGATGCCCTGGCGGCGGTGACCTATTTCGGCCCGATGTTCCAGACGTCTCCCCTGGGTGACACCGACGACACTTTTGGACCCTATCCGGTGACGGCTGTGGTCACCGACCGGGTCGGGGTCGACCCGGCCAGCGTCGTGCTGAATTATCGTGTCAACGAGGGGAGCTGGAACGCCCTGGCCATGTCCCCGACCGGTAACAGTGATGAGTTCGGCGCCGCCATTCCGGGTCAGGGCCTGGGGTCGACCATCGAGTACTCCGTCACCGCCACCGGCACCAACGGTTTCACCACCACCTGGCCGGCCTACGGCACGGATCTTCCCCGGCGGTTCCAGGTCACCACCATCGTGAACCTGCCGGTCTCCGTCGTACCGGACCTGGTCATCCCCATGGATGATCCCGCGGGCGTTTCCAGCGTGATCACCCTGTCGGGCGCCCAGTCCGGAATCGTCGTGGATGTCTCGGTGGACGTGCACATCACCCATCCGGACATCGGCGAACTGACCCTGCTGCTGACCAGCCCCTCGGGAACCGAGGTGACCCTGCATCTGCGGACCGACGCAGGCACGGTCGACCTGGTGGGCAACTATCCCCAGAGCTTGACCGTGGACGGGCCGGGCAGCCTGTCCTGGTTCCACGACGAGACCAGCATCGGACCCTGGACCCTGACCGCCATCGACGCCCTGCCGGGCAGTAACGGGGTGATCGACAGCTGGGGTCTGAATTTCGTGCTCAAGGATTTCGTGTCCGCCGGCGGTCGCGCTCCCGCCGCCATGGCCGTGCTGCACCCCAACAGCCCCAATCCCTTCAACCCCAAGACGAGGATTGCCTTCGACCTTGCGGTTGCCTGCCGGACGCAGCTTTCCATTTTCGATCTGCGTGGTATGGTTGTGCGCAGGTTGCTGGGTGAAGTCCTGGACGCCGGCCCGCACAGCGTGGTCTGGGACGGCCGGGACGGTTCCGGCCGCGAGGTGGGCAGCGGCGTCTATCTGTACCTGCTCGAGACGCCATTCGAGATCCGGGAACGCAAGATGCTCCTGGTGCGCTGACCCTCCCGCCCAATCACGATCCGCAAGGGGATGGGACCTCCATGGCCAAATCCACCACCAGGTTTTTCTGCACCGACTGCGGCCACGAGGAACTGCGCTGGCTGGGCAGGTGTCCCGGCTGCGGACAGTGGAACACCTTCAAGGAAATGAAGCTCGCCCCGGAAGGGGGCAAGAAGGGCTCGCGGGGCTTCGGGTCGCGTTCCGGCAAGGAGCGTGAGGCCGGCGCTCCGGGATTCGCCGGGAACCGCCGTGGTCCCGGCGGAGTGCTGGAGGCGGTTCCGCTGGCGGAAATCGGCTCCGCCGAGCACGAGCGTCTGCCCGTCGCGCCGACCGAAGTTGCCCGGGTGCTGGGCGGGGGCCTGGTGGCCGGGTCGGTGGTGCTGCTGGGCGGCGAACCGGGCGTGGGAAAATCCACCCTATTGACCGGGCTGGCCCTGTGGTGGGCAGCCCAGGGGGTCCGGGTGCTCTACGTGGCGGGAGAGGAATCCCCCACCCAGATCCGGATGCGGGCCGAACGTCTCGGATTCGCCGCCGACCGCAGCCCCGGTTTCTCCATCCTGCCGGAAGTGCACCTGGAAACCCTGTTGTCCGCCTTGGACCGGGAGTGTCAATCCTTGGAGACGTCAACCGAAGGGGACGCTCCGGGAGCCGGGAAGTGCATCGTCATCGTCGATTCCATCCAGACCCTGCACAGCGAGCACATCGACGCCTTCCCGGGCAGCCCCACCCAGATCAAGTACTGCGGCGGCGTGATGGCCGATTTCGCCCGCCGCACGGGCTTTCCCGTCTTTCTGGTGGGGCACGTGACCAAGAGTGGCGACCTGGCCGGTCCCAAGCTGCTCGAGCACATGGTGGACACCGTGCTGTACTTCGAAGGCAGCGACGGCGGCCCCATCCGCATGGTGCGCGCGGTGAAGAACCGCTTCGGGAACACGGGCGAACTGGCGGTGCTGGAAATGCGTGGCGACGGGCTGGTGCCGGTGGATCAGGCCGGGGTCTTGTTTCTCAGCGGACGCCGCGGCAACGAACCGGGAGCCGCCGTGTGTGCCATACGCAACGGTTCGCGCACCTTCTTGGTGGAGATCCAGGCCCTGGTGTCACCCTCGCGTTACGGTACCCCCCAGCGGGTGGTGCAGGGGGTTGACAGCAAGCGGGTGGCCTTGCTGGCGGCCATCCTGGAAAAGCGCGCGGGGATGGACCTGGCCGGTTGCGACATCTTCGTCAAGGTGGCCGGAGGCGGGCGTATCGACGATCCCGCGGCCGATCTGGCCATCATGGCCGCCCTGGCTTCATCCCTGCGGGAGCGGCCGGTGCCCGCGAGCACCCTGGTCCTGGGCGAGGCCGGTTTGACGGGGGAGGTGCGCCGGGTCACGGACCTGGACGCCCGCCTGCTGGAAGCCGGCCGCCACGGATTCGCCCGGGTCGTGATGGCTCCGGCGGCGGGAAAGAGCAAGAAACGCACCCAGGGGCTGGAGATCGCCACCTGCACCAGCGTGGAAGAGGGCGTGGCCCTGGCTCTGGAACCGGCGGCAAATCGGGCCCTGGGAGGGTGTTGAGATGACGGCACCGAGGCGCCCGGAACTGAGTCGCCCGATACCCCTGGTTCACCTGGTCCACCTGGCCGGGGGACGGGGATTGCGCGCCGGCGGCAACCAGCCCAAACAGTTCCTCATGACGGCGCGCGGGCCGTTGTTTTCGGTCAGCCTGCAGACCTTCCTGGCCGGGGAGGGGGGGCACGGCTATCGCCTGGGCGCCGTGGTGGTGACCGCACCGGTTGCCGGCCGGGGGGGCGTGGAGACCGAACTGGCCCGCCTGCGGCCGGATGGCCCGTTGCGGGTGGCCGAGCCCGGGCCCACGCGCACCGCTTCGACCTGGCAGGCCTTGACGAAGCTGGCGGAGCTGGAACCTGCGCCCGATGATCTGGTCGCCGTTCACGACGCGGCGCGTCCTTTCGCGTCGGCGGATCTCCTGGCCGCACTGGTCGTCCAGGCCGCCGCTTCCGGAGGGGCAGTGCCGGGGTTGCCGGTGACCGACACCATCGTGTGGACCGGTGATCCGCAGGTTGAGTACCTGGAGCGCGACGCCCTGCGCGCGGTCCAGACGCCCCAGGTGTTCCGCTGGGACCTCCTGCATGCCGCCCACCGCTGGGCCGCGGAAAACGGCAGGGATTTCACCGACGACGGGGGCCTCCTGGCGGTCCGGGGCCACCCGCCGGTTCTGGTGCCGGGTGAACCGGGCAACTGGAAGGTCACCTCCCAGCAGGACTGCCTGCGTGCCGTAGATCTCCTCGCTGAATAGCGGTCCGTTCCCTCTTTAATCGTGATTCTTCCGCTATCCTTTTGTGGTATCATCCTGCTTTGGTCGCCACTTCATCGCCTGCACCGGAGGAATCGCGCATGTCGTCCCGAAACCGAGGAATTTTCCTGATTCTGAGCAGTCTCTTCACCTTGGCCTTGGCCGGGTGTTCCAGCGATAGCCCCACCAATCCGCTGACGGCCCCCGGGATTGATGCCGTTTCGCGGGCGGCGGACAAGGGCCTGCCCCCCGGGGCCGGTGAGGTGTTGCCCGGGCGTTACATCGTGCGGCTGGAACCGGGCAAGAGACCGGTCGCGGCCCTGGCGACGGATCTGGCCAAGCGCAACGGCTTTGCCGTCCAACACCTGTACAGTTCCGCGCTGCGCGGATTTTCCGCCGGGATGACCGCCGAACAAGCCGCCGCGTTGGCCGCCGAAAACGGGGTCTTGGGCGTGGAACCGGACCGGCCCATGCAGGCGTTCGCCGAGTTTCTGCCCACGGGTGTGGATCGGGAGGACGTGGAGCGGAACCCGTATTCCGGCATCGACGGGGTTTCGGCGGCGGTTGACGTGGACATCGCCATCATCGATACGGGCATCGATCCGGATCACCCCGATCTGAACGTGGTCGGCGGCGTGAAACTGTTGGGCGGCACCAGTGATCCCGACTTCCGCGACGGCTTCGGCCACGGCACCCACTGCGCCGGCATCGCCGCAGCGCGCAACGACGGCCAGGGCGTGGTGGGCGTGGCGCCCGGCGCCCGGCTGTGGGCCGTCAAGGTCCTCAACGACAGCGGCAGCGGCAGCATGTCCGACATCATCGCGGGGGTCGACTGGGTTGCCGCCCGCGCCGATGAGATCGAGGTCATCAACATGAGCCTGGGCGGGTTCGGCTGGTCCGATGCCCTGCGCAGTGCCATCCAGGGCTGCGTGGGCCAGGGCGTTGTGGTGGCCGTGGCGGCCGGCAACTACGGCATGGACGTGTACGGCTTCGACCGGACCATCGGCAACTGGGATGATCAGGTGCCGGCGGCCATCCCCGAGGCCATGACCGTCAGCGCGTTGGCCGACGGCGACGGTCTGCCCGGCGGTCTGGGCGCGGCGACTTCCTCCGGGGCCGATGATTCCTTTGCCTCGTTCTCCAACACATCCCACAACGTCGTGGCGGGCAACCCGGTGAACTCGCCGGGGGCGGCCATCGACCTGATGCTGCCGGGCGTGGACATCATCTCCTCGGTGCCCGGAGGCGGCTACGCGGCGCTGTCGGGTACCAGCATGGCCTCGCCCCACGCGGCGGGCCTGGCAGCCCTGTATATCGCCCAACACGGCCGGGCCGCCGACGCGGCGGGGGTGTACGCCATCCGGCAGGCCCTGATCGACCAGGGCGCGCCTCAGAACAGCCCCTGGGGTCTGGCCGCCGGCGGCGACCGCGACGGGAACATCGAGCCCATCGGCATGGCGGCGCCCCTGGCCGCGTTCTCGGATCTCGGTTTCCGGTCTTTCCGCGCCCAGGCCAGCATCCACCCCGGTGACACCGTTCACGCCAAGGTCGCCCTGGGCAATCGCGGCACCAGCGCCGTGACCGGGCCGGTGACCCTGCGCATGTTCGAATCCGGCTCGGGGACAGAGGTGACCACGCCGCGGGTGTTGTCCTCGGGATTGGCCGTGGGCCAGTCCATCACCAGCGCGCCGCACATTCGCACCCCGGCCGACCTGGCGCCGGGGACCTACACCCTGGTGGTGCAGCACGATCTGGGCGACGACGTTGGTTTCAACGACAGCATGTCCCTGGAAATCGAGGTTCTGCCGCCGGCTATGCGGCGGCCCGTGGTCCAGGACTGACCCGTCGGCTCACCCCGCGGGGGCGGTCACTTCACCAAGGTCAGGGTGCGGATCCGGTCGGTGGCGCCGGCGTGCAGCTGCACAAAATATATCCCGCTGGGTTGACGTCGCCCGGCGTTGTCGGTCCCGTCCCAGGTGACTTCGTACCGCCGCCCGGGCTGATGGAAGCGGTCGTCAATCAACGTGGACACGATGCGTCCCCTGAGATCCAGGATCTGCAGGGTCACGGGGATGTCGCCGTCTCCCAAGGCCAGCTCGAAGGGAATGCGGGTCAGTGGATTGAAGGGGTTGGGATAATTCGGCAGAAGCAGATTTTCGCCGAAGGGAATCACCGGAGTCGGTGAGACAAGACTTTCGAGTCCCTGGTCGATGGCATCACGGATGGCCGCGTCGTTGTAGTTGCCGCGCCAGATGACGATCCCATCGCCCCCGATGACGAACAGGTAGTCGTAGGTGCAGGCGTAAGCGGCCGGAATCCCGGCGGCGGAGCCTTTCATGAGGATGGGGTAGGTCACTCCGGAGGCGCTGGCGAAGACCTGGACCTGGGCCTGATTGCCGTCCCACAGATCGATGGCCAGGGCTTGGAAGGGTTGGTCGCCGTAGGTCTGGTTGATGGCCTCCGTACCGGAGCCGAAGCCGATGCAGGAGCTTCAGCCATATCCAACCATGAAAAGCAACACCACTTCACCATGGTGTTGGCTCAGGGTATGAATGGGCCCGGCGGGAAATTCCTGCAGGGCGAAATCCGCAGCCGGGGTGCCGGGATCCCCGGGCCCTGCGAAGGCGATTGCAGCGTTGGCCGCCAAGCAGGCGACCAGGAGCAGGCGCAATAATAGTCTCGGCATTGCGATTCTCTTCTCTCTTCAGGCCGGCCGCGGCCGGGCCGCTGCCCTGTCCCCATACCGTAATTTAATTGTATGAAGCTGCAACCGGCCCGCAAGCGTGTTGACGGTCCTTGGCACGATCCGGTGTCTGGGCTATGATCCGCCCCGGGAGGGATTGCCCATGATTGTCAACGACCACAGCCGGGACCATGTGAGGTTCCTCCAGTTGCACCTGGGGGGGGACCGCAATTTCCAGTACCTGATCGGCGATGCGCGCACGGGGGATGCGGCCGCGGTGGATCCGGGGTTCGGCGCGGGGACCTTCGCCGCCATCGCCCAGGACCAGGGATTGTCCATCAAGACCATCCTGATCACCCACGGCCATTGCGATCACACCGGCGAGGCGGCCGCCCTGGCGGAGCTCACCGGAGCGGAAATATTCGCCGGGAATCCCGAGGTGGTCGCCGGGGCCCAGCCCCTGGTCGATGATCAACTCGTGCGGGTGGGCGGTCTGGTCGTGCGGGCCTTGGCCACCCCCGGACACGCTCCCGACCATTTCTGCTTCCTTTACGAGGACTTCCTGGTGACGGGGGATCTGCTGTTCTGTGGCAAGGTCGGGGGGACCGGGTCCTTTTTTCCCGGCTCCAGCTCCCAGGAGGAGTGGGATTCCCTGCAGCGGATCCTCTTGTTCTCGCCGGAAACCCGGGTTTACCCCGGCCATGACTACTACGGGGGACCGGGGGAGATGAAAGTGTCAACCCTGGGTCACGAGCGGGACCACAACCCCTTCCTCAACGGTACGGGATTCGCGGCGTTCTGCGCCTTGAAGGAAAACTGGGCCACCTTCAAACAGGAAAATGGTATCCGTTGAAGCTGCTCGCGCCCTCCCGGGAAAGCAAATCCGTATTCGCCTGGCGACAGATTCTCTTCAGTTGTCTCCTGGTGTTGGCGACAACCGCCGTTGTCAGCCTCGATCGCGACCTGCACATCCTGCCGTCGATTGTGGCGATCACCCTGGCCGGATTCCTGCTGGCGAGCGCGTGGATCCTGGTCCTGGGCTTTCTGCTGCTCGATTGCTGGGGAACCCGCCTGTGGATCCTGGCCCACGGCTTCTCCCTGGTCCTGATCCTGGTCACGGGCAAGGTGGGCATGGTCCTGGGCCTGGTGATGTCGGGGTTCTTCTTGACGTTCCGCTGGTATCGCCCCTGGCGGCTGGTATCGCCGCGGAACCGGGCCATCGGTTTCGGCCTGGGGTTCGTCATGTTCGCGGCCTTGATCCTGGGCCGGAGATTCTGGAACGGCGAGGCGTCCGGCTTCCTGTTGCGCATGCAGGCCCTGGGTGGCTGGGCTCTCGGCAGTCTGATCCTCTTCTGGTTCTGGTCCCAGCTGCACCTGGTCCTGCGCATGCGGCTGCACTTCCTGCGGTTGCGCCCCAAATTGGCGGTCAACGCCATCCTCATCGGATTCATTCCCCTGGTCCTGATCTCGGCGCTGGGCTTGACCATCCTGTACACCGGGTTGGGCGGCAGCCGCGCCGTGCGCGCGCGCGATACCCTGGATTCGTGGCGCACCCTGACCGACGCCGGGGCGGATTTTTCCGGCGCTCTCTTCGATACGACCTTCACGTGGCCGGATGACGGAACCGCAGGCGCCGTGCGCATCCCCGCGCCGGAAGCCATGCAAGCTCTGGCCAGGAACCTCAGAGGGTTCCTGATTGCGGAAGCCGATTCCGTCGGGGCGCCGGCCCGGGCCGACACCACGTGCTGGTTCGTTTTCGAGGGTTCGGTCTGGCTCATGCGCTGGCGCGGGCTGGATACGGAGAGCCCCCGGGCCGAGGCCTGGAAGCTGGGACAACGTCCTCTGAAGGCCCTGTCCCGGATCCTGGGCGCCGCCATCGAGTTTTCCAGCATCAGCGCCCACCGTTCCGATAGCGGCATCGTGATCGGCACGACCGACAGCCCGGATGACAGGGACGTTCTCGACGCCATGGCTTTTCCCGGCATCAGGGCCAGCTATCGGGACATCGATTCCGATTCGCCTTTCTGGAACCGGTTCCTGTATTTCGGCGGGACCCTGTTCCCTGTGTTGACCCACCATGCGGACGGCCTGAACCACAACATGGTCTTCATCAACCTGAAGGTCGGCTGGCCCGAGATCACCGCCGACTTCTTCAAGGGCGAATCCAACCTCAACATCGCGGTGATGGTGGTGCTGGGTCTGCTGATCGTGTTGTTCCTGGTGCTGGAACTGTTCGCCGTGTTCTTCGGGGTGCGCATCACCGAGGGCATCGTGACCGCCGTCCACTCCCTGCACCGGGGGATGACCGCGGTGGCGGGCGGGGAACTGAACACCCGCGTCACCCTGCCCAACGAAGACGAGTTCGGCGACCTGGCCGCCGGGTTCAACGACATGACCATGTCCCTGCTCAAGGGCCGGGAGATCGCCCTGGCCAACGACCGGCTCAAGCAGGAACTGTCCATGGCGCGGTCCATTCAGGAGCGCCTGCTGCCGGGAGTGTATCCGACCATCGAGGGCTTCGAGGTGGTCGGCACCAGCATCCCCAGCCGGGAGATCGGCGGGGACTACTACGACTTCATGGCCCAGGGCGAGGATCTCATCGGCATCGCCATCGGGGACGTCTCGGGCAAGGGAATGCCCGCGGCCCTGCTGATGTCCAACCTGCAGGCGAGCCTGCACGGCCAGGTCCTGCACCCGGGATCGGTGTCCTCGGTGGTGACCAGCGTGAACGATCTGCTGGTGCGCTCCACCGATCCGCACATGTTCGCCACCTTCTTCTATGGCCTGCTCGATACGGGCACCGGCCATTTCACCTGCACCAACGCGGGTCACAATCCCCCGCTGGTCGTGCGCAGCGACGGCGCCATTGAACATCTCAGCCGCGGCGGCCTGCTGCTGGGCATGCTCGAGGACCAGGTCTACCAGCAGGACGAGGTGGACCTCGGCCCCGGCGACGTGATCGTGATGTACACCGACGGCATCACCGAGGCGGTGGGGCCGGGCGTGGAGGAGGACGATCCCGAAGCCATGTTCGGTGAGGACGCCCTGGAAAAGGTGATTCTGGAGAACCGTCACCTACCCGCGGCGGGGATCCAGGAGGCGATCCTGGCGGCGGTCGGGGCGCATACGGCCGAGGTGCCGCAGTCCGATGATATCACCCTCGTCGTGATTCGACGGCGAGATTAGGGGATCGCGATTCCTTTTCGGGGACGCCCGATCATGACTTCCTGTCATGATCGGGCTCGACTTTCCGGGCCTCGCGCCGTCCGTGGCTCCCGGGCCTGCAAGACGCCCCGGCCAGGAATCGCGATCCCCTAATCTCGCCGTCGAATCATGGCGAGGGAAATTGTGGATCATGCGGTCGCGCGGGGGTATCATCCCGTAACCGCTTTCCATCCCCCGAAATCAGGAGTGAACTCTCATGTTCGACTGGTTCCACGCTTTCCACGACTCGTTGCCGCAGTGGCTGCAGGAATTCTCCCCCGTGGTGATCCTGCTGGTCATCGTCGGACTGATTTTCTATCGCCTGCCGACGGTGGAAGTGGGCCACGACAAGGGATTCAAGCGGCGGCGGCTGATGAACTGGCTGCCCCTGGGTCTGACTTACGCCTTCCTGTACATGGGGCGCTACAACCTGAAGATCAGCAAGTTCGCCTTCGAGGAGATGAAGGCCCTGGACGACAGCCCGCTGATGGGCAACGCGGACTTCGGCGTGATCTTCATGTGGGGGACCATCGTCTATGGGGTCTCCTTCCTGATCAACGGCCCGCTGACCGACCGGCTGGGCGGACGCTTCTCCATCCTGATGGGCGCGGGCGGCGCGATGGTCCTGAACGCGCTCATGGGACTGGCCTCGTGGTCGTTGCTCCACCACGGGCCCATGTTCGATTCGCTGTCGGCCCACTTCGTGGTGATCTTCTCGCTGCTCTACTCCGTGAACATGTACTTCCAGAGCTTCGGCGCCGTGGCCATCGTCAAGGTCAACGCCCCGTGGTTCCACGTGCGCGAGCGCGGGGTGTTCGGGGCGATCTTCGGCATCCTCATCTCGCTGGGCATCTACTTCGCCTTCGATCTGGGCGACATGATCCTCACGGGCATGGGCCTGGTGTGGGTCTTCTTCATGCCCGCGATCCTGCTGGGCATCTTCTGGCTCCTGGATTTCTTCATCGTGCGCAATCGGCCGTCCCTGGCCGGCCAGGAGGACTTCAACACCGGCGACGCGACTTCCGGCCAGGAGGGTCCGCGCATGCCCGCGCTGAAGGTCTTCATGATGATGGCGCGCAACCCGATCATCATGACCATCGCGGCCATCGAGTTCTGCAGCGGTTTCCTGCGGCAGTCCATCATGCAGTGGTTCCGCACCTTCGCCAAGCAGACCGACGTTGCGCTGGGGCTCAAGTCGAGCTTCGTGTACGACAACTGGGGGCTGCTGCTGTGCATCGCCGGGATCACCGGCGGCGTGATCGCCGGTTCCATCAGCGACCACGCCTTCCAGTCGCGGCGCGGGCCGGTGGCGGGCCTGCTGTACGGCGTGATGCTCGCCGGCGCGGTGCTGCTGGTGTTCACCTACCAGATGCCGTGGGTGGGCTGGCTGGTGGTCCTGATGTCCATGGCGGTGATTGGTGTGCACGGCATGCTGTCGGGCACCGCGAGCATGGATTTCGGGGGCGCGCGCAACGCGGGAATCGCGGTGGGAATCATCGACGGTTTCGTCTATCTTGGCACCGCGGTCATGTCGGGCACCTACGCCCTGATCCTGCCCGACGAGGAGCTGGACGCCGCCGGACGCATCACCGGGGCGGCCGCCGATCCCGCCAACTGGCGGGCGTGGCCGCTGGCCATGATCCCGATGGCAATCATCGGCCTGGTGCTGGCCTTCCGGCTGTGGAACGCCAAGCCCAAACCGAAAACCGGGTCCGCCTGACCCGAAGCCTGCCGAGGTTAATCATCATGCTACGCATGTTTCGCGTGGGCTGTGCGCTCATGCTTTTGTCGTTCGTCCGTGCGCCGGTCCTGGCGCAGGAAACGGTCCTGCCCGATTCGTCGGCCTCGTTCATCGTCGCCGCCGGCGACACCTTGTGGCTGGCCGCGCCCCTGGAGGTCGTGGGCTCGCGCGTGCCGGCGGCCTTGCCGGGCACCCTGCGCTCGGTGGGGGTCGTCACCTCGGATGACCTGGACCACGGCGCCGCCGATGGGGTGGCGGCCGCCCTGGCCGTCGAACCCGGCGTGGTCACAGGGCAGCGCCGCGCCTTCGGCGTGCAGTCGGATCTGAGCATCCGCGGCTCGGGCTTTGACCAGGTGCAGGTGCTGCTGGACGGCTACGACCTGAGCGACCCGCAGACGGGCCATCACCTGCTGGATCTGCCGCTGGCATTGCAGGACATCTCGCGCCTGGAGGTCCTGCCCGGCCACGGGGCGGCCCTGTACGGCTCGGGCGCCTTCGGCGGCACCCTGAACGTGGTGGCCAAGCGTCCCGCCGATGAATCGGGCGGCGAGCTGGCCGTCAGCGGCGGGGGCCAGGGCACGCGCGGGGCGCGGGGCGTGGCGAACATGCGGCTGGATGGTTTGACGGGCGTGCGGCTTTCGGGTTCGGCCCTGGGCACCGACGGCTACGCCGCGCCCGCCACCGGCGGCGGTGAGAAGTGGCTGGGCAACGACGCCGAGGTCTACACGGCCACCGCGCGGGTGGTGCGCGAGACCGGCAGCGGCGACTGGGACGCGTTCGCCGGCTTCGCCTCGCGCGATTTCGGCGCGCTGGACTTCTACGCCCCTTATCCCTCGCGGGAGCGCACGAAATCCTTCTTCGGCGCGGTGATGCGCACCATATCCACCGGCGGCCGCCTGACCCTGGAGCCGCGCCTGCATTTTCGCCGGCATCGCGACGAATTCGTCCTGTTCAAGGACGCCCCCGACGTTTTCACCAACGACCACGTGAGCCGGCGCGCCGGAGGCGAACTGTGCGGCATCGTGGACCTGGGTCGCGACCACGCCCTGGCCTGGGGGCTGGAGGGCCTGTACGAGGACATCGACAGCCGGGGGCTGAGGTCGGGCGTGTGGGGCGAGGCCCTGGGCTTCCACGTGCGTCGTCGCGCCTCCTTGGCCGTGGAGGTGGATCGCGATCTGGGACGTTTGCGCTGGCAGGTGGGCGGCCGCCTGGATGCCCGCAACCGGTACGCGCCCCGCACCACCGGCACCGCGGCGGTGGCCTTCGACCTGGACGACGCCTGGACCGTGCGCGGCAGCCTAGGCGGCGTATACCGCGTGCCTACGTTCACCGACCTGTACTACGTGAGCCCGGCCAACCTGGGCAACCCCGACCTGGTGCCCGAGCACGGCTGGACCTGGGACGCGGGTCTGGGCCGACGCCTCGGTGCGGTGGCCGTGCGGGCGACGTATTTCGAACGCTACGAGCACGATCGCATCGAGTGGGCGCGGCCCGCCGACGCTCTGGCCACCGACCCCTGGCAGGTTCTGAACGTGGCCACCGGCAAGACGCGCGGCACCGAGACGCGCCTGGACTGGACCACGGCCCGCGGGCACACCCTGGGCGTGTCGTGGTCGTGGCTGGAGCAGACGAGCGCTCTGGATCCCGGCTACGCGGGCAAGTACACCCTGCTGGCGCCGCGCCAGGTGCTGGCCGCCGGTGGCGTGCTGGTGCTGCCGGCGGGGCTGACCGCGGGTGCGACCGCGCGGTACATCGAGCGCACCGGCGGTCCCGAGGAATTCAAGACGGCCTTCGTGCTGGACGGGAGGCTCAGTTGGCAGCGCGGCCGGTGGTTCGCCCATCTGACGGGTTCGAACCTGCTGGACCGCACCTACCAGGAGGTCCCGGGGGTTCCCATGTCCGGACCGCTGGCGGTGCTGGAGGTGGGCAGGGGGTTCTGAGGACCTCCCGACTTCACCAGCTTTACCCGTCCCGTCCGGACGGTCTTTCCGGCCGTCAGGCGGGTGAAATACACCCCGGACTCCACCGCGCGTCCCTGATCATCCGTTCCATCCCAGGCGACCTTGTGGGTTCGGGCCGCGAATTGCCCCTCGGCCAGGGTGCGCACTTTGATCCCGGCGACGTTGTAGACGCTCAGGGTTCCGGTGGTCGGTGAGGGGGCCGTGAACTCGATCGTCGTCGTTCCGTTGAGCGGGTTCGGATAGGCCGGGTGCAGGATGATTCCGGGTGCCGGTGCGCCCTCACCGGGTGAGGTCACCCCCGACGGCGCCGACCGCGTGAACGAGTCGATGACCTCGCCGGTGGGCGTCAGGGCGGTGAGGGTCAGCGAGGTGCCGTCGATTTCCACCTTGCAGTAGTGGTTCGCCTGGGCCGTCGCCAACACGTACGGATAGCCGGGGTCGGGGGCATCGAGGCCCGCATGCGGGTGCAGATCCTGGGCACCGAGCCTCAGGGATCGGTCGGCGACCTGATGATCCCCTCTCCCCGGTCGCCGGCAGTTCCCTGGTGGTCGCCCCTACCGAAAAATATCGATCTTATGCCACCGCCCCGACGCAAACCGCCGGTACAGCGCCAGTCCCTGCAGCAGGTAACACACGGTGGCGCCCACCCAGGCGGCCTGCACGTCGCCGCCGCGCTGGACGATGAGGAACCATGTCAGCGGGATGAACATGCCCCACATCAGTGCCAGGGTCACCAGCATGGTGTAGCGGGTGTCGCCGGCGCCGGTCAGAACGCCGCTGCTGAGCATGCGCAGGCCGTCGAAGATCTGGAATATCGCCGCGGTCACCGCCAGGCCCGCGCCCAGAGCCAGCACCGCCGGGTCGTGGGTGAAGATGCCGAAAATGTGGTGCCGCAGCAGGATGATGACCAGCGCCAGCAACACCGAGTAATACAACCCCAGCTTGTAGGTCTGGCGGCTGTAGCGGGCGGCGGTCAGCGGCTCGCCCCTGCCGATCCAGTTGCCCGTCAGCACGCCGGCCGCGGTCGTCAGCCCCCACATGGGCATGAAGCTGAACGAGATCAGCTGGATGGTGATCTGGCTGGCGGCCAGGGGCACGGCCCCGGTGGTGCCCACGAAGATCGTGAACATCAGAAAGCCTTCCACGTCGATGAACCCTTCCCACGCCGACGGCAGGCCCACGCGGATCATGCGCCGGATGGCGGTCAGCTGCGGCGGCCGCACCCGGTGCAGGCTGTAGCGCTGCCGCAGACCGGGGGCCAGGGCCCACCACGCCAGGGCCACCGTGTTGACGAAGACGCCGATGCTGGTGGCGATGGCGGCGCCCTTGATCCCCATCGGCGCCATCGCAAACCAGGTGTGCCCGCCCACCGTGACCCCGGCCCAGCCGAAGATCAGCCACACATCCAGCACGAAGTTCACCAGGTTGCCGATCACCCCGGCGTACATGGGCACCATGACGTCGCGGCGGCCCTGGTAGAAACCCATGAGGGCGAACCCGGCCTGGGTGAACACCGCGCTCATGCTGCGCCACTTGATGTAGGTGTAGGTCAAAGCCTGCACGTCGGGCGGGTTGTGCGTCCACGGCATCACCACATAGCTGTAGTAACCGAACACCTGCAGCACCAACCCCGAGGCCACCGCGATGTACAGCCCCTGCCAGGCGTAATGCGCAACGCCCTCGTCGTCGCCCCTGCCGTGAGACTGGCTGACGAAGGTGCCGGTGATGCGGCTGAGGTTGTTGAACAGGGAGTACGACGCCCAGGTCAACATGCCGCCCAGGCCGGCGGCGGCCAGCGACACGCTGTTGACCCGACCGAGCATGGCGGTGTCCACCGTCCACATCAGCGTCTGCGAAAGCATGGCCAGGATGGTGGGCGTGGCCAGGGCCATGATCTCGCGCCCGTGATGCACCGTCAGCTTTCCCGGCAGGGGATTCCAGTGGCGTTTGCTGGTGTTCAGGGTCATCATCCCTATCTTTGGAGGTGGAAATCCGATCGGAACAATATCGCTTCCTGACTGCAAACCGGACAGGAGATCCCGCGTGTCGAGCCTCTTGCCAACCTCCACGGGCCCGTTGCAGGGTACCCTTCGCGTTCCCGGCGACAAATCGATTTCCCATCGGGCGGCGCTTTTCGGGCTGATCGCCGGCGCCCCCTGTCGGGCCACGAACTGGCTCGACGCCGCCGACACGCGCTGCAGTCTGGCCGCCGTTCGGGACCTGGGATGCGCGGCCGAATTCGGCGATTCGACGCTCCAGGTTGCCCCCGGACCCTGGCCCAAGGCCCTGGCCGGCGGCGGCAAACCCCGGACCCTCGATTGCGGCAACAGCGGCACCACGGCGCGTCTGCTGCTGGGTTTGCTGGCCGCCCGGCTGCCCCAGGGCGGGCCGGGCGTGCTCCTGACCGGCGACGTGTCCCTGCGCGGCCGGCCCATGGGGCGGGTTATCGATCCCTTGCGCGCCATGGGCGCCGACATCCAGCACATGGCCACCGAGGGCCGCTTGCCGGTGCTGCTGCGCGGGGCCGACCTCCAGGGGATTGTGCACCGGATGAAGGTGCCCTCGGCCCAGGCGAAATCGGCCCTGCTGCTGGCGGGGTTGCAGGCCTCGGGCCGCACCGAGGTGCACGGTGGCGGCTCCTCGCGCGACCACACCGAGCGCCTGCTGCGGACCATGGGGGTGGAGCTGGAAGACCTGCCGCAGGGCGGAGTGGCCGTCACCGGGGGCCAAAACGTGGGCGGTTTCGATATTGCCGTGCCGGGCGATCCTTCCTCGGCGGCGTTCTTCTGGACCGCCGCCGCCATGCTGCCCGGCTCGAGCGTGACCGTCACCGGCTGCGGCCTCAACGAGGGCCGCGTGGGCGCGTTGCGGGTGCTGCGCCGGGCGGGCGTCCAGGTGACCATCGACCGCGCCCGGGGGCCGCGCGAAGGCGAAATGCTGGGCGATGTGACCGTTGCCTACGGCACGCCCCAGCCCTTCACCATCGACGCGGTGGAAATGCCCACCCTGGTGGACGAGATCCCCGTGCTGGCGGTGCTGGCGACTTCCCTGCCGGGGCAGAGCGTCATCACCGGCGCGGCCGAGCTGCGCCTCAAGGAATCGGACCGCCTGGCGCTGGTGGCGGCCAACCTGCAGCGTCTGGGCGCCCAGGTCGAGGAGCAGGCCGAAGGGCTGGTCATTTCCGGCCCGGTGCGGTTGAAAGGCGGCACCAAATCCGCCCCCCTGGTGTTGGAAACCGGCGGCGATCACCGCCTGGCCATGGCCTTGGCCATCGCCGCGCTGGGGGCCGAGGGCCGCTGCGCGCTGGACGCCCCCGGCTGTGTCGATGTATCTTATCCGGACTTTTTCACCGCCCTGGACGGCCTGCTGGCCGGGGACTGACTGAACGAAACGAGATCGTGGTGCGCTACCTGCTGGCCGGCGAAAGCCACGGCCCCGCCCTGGTGGGCATCCTGGAGGGATTTCCCGCCGGGCTGGCCATCGCCGAGAAGTTCGTCAACGCCGAGCTGGATCTGCGCCGGCAGGGCTATGGCCGCGGCCTGCGCGTCACCGGCATCGAACTGGACCAGGTGGAGTTCCTGGCGGGGTTCTGGAAGGGCAAGACCCTGGGGTCGCCCATCGCCTTCACCATCGCCAACCGGGACTTTGAACTGCGCAAGGGCAAGCCGGCCCAGCGCTGGCGGGTGCCGCGGCCGGGTCACGCCGACCTGCCCGGGCTGATCCGCTACGGGTACGACGACTGCGCCCCGGTGGCCGAACGCGCCAGCGCCCGCTCCACCGCCGCCTACACCGCTGCGGGCGCCTGCGCCAAGGCCCTGCTGGCCCGCTTCGGGATCACCGTGCTGTCCCACGTGACGGCGGTCGGCGGGGTGCAGGCCTATCCGGTGGAGCCCTCGCCGGCGCAGCTGAGGCGGGTGCGCAAGGGGCAGGTGGGTAAGACCCGGCCGTTGCGCTGCCTGGATGTGCAGACGGAAAAGGCCATGGTCGCGGCCGTGGACCAGGCCATGGGCGAGGGCGTGACCCTGGGCGGCGTGTTCGAAGTGGTGGCGTTCGGGGTTCCGGCGGGGCTGGGCACCTACGCCCACCCGGACCGGCGCCTGGACGCCCGCCTGGCGGCCGAGATCATGGGCATTCCTGCGCTCAAGGCGATAGAGATCGGCGACGGGATCACGGTGGCCGGTGAGACCGGCCGCACCGCTCACGACGAGATCCTGCCCGCGGGACGCAAGGGCTATCGCCGCGAGACCAACCGCGCCGGCGGCCTCGAGGGCGGCGTGACCAACGGCGAACCGCTGACCGTGCGCGGCTTCGTCAAGCCCATCAGCAGCCAAAGACGCCGGCTCAACAGCGTCGACGTGCGCACGGGCAAGGCCGCCAAGGCGGCCTACGTGCGGTCCGACACCTGCGTGGTGCCGGCCGCAGGGATCATCGCCGAAGCGGCCGTGGCCTGGTGTCTGGCCGATGCGTTGACCAGTTTTCTGGGCGGCGACAACCTGGATGTCATGCTGCGGCGCAGCAAAGAGCTCGAGGGATGGAAGAAGGCATGAACCAAAACGGCATGAGAAGCGAGACCGGATTCACGACGTTCCTGGACGAGATGAAGTGGCGCGGGTTCTTCGAGCAGTGCAGCGACGAGGACGCCCTGTACGACCTGCTGTCCGCCGAGACGGTGACTGGGTACATCGGTTTCGACCCCACGGCCGACAGCCTGCACGTCGGCAGCCTGCTGCCCATCATGGGGCTGGTCCACCTGCAGCGCCACGGCCACCGGCCCATCGCCATCGTGGGTGGGGCCACGGCCATGGTGGGCGACCCCACCGGCCGCACCGAGCTGCGCCGGATGCTCACCCTGGAAAAAATCGAAGAGAACCTGCTGGGCATCAAGGGCCAGCTGGGCCACTACCTGCGCTTCGGGGACGGCCTGCAGGACGGCCTGATGCTCAACAACGCCGACTGGCTCAAGGATTTCGGCTACCTCGAGTTCTTGCGCGAGTTCGGCCACCACTTCAGCGTGAACCAGATGCTGGCGCGCGATTCGGTCAAGTCGCGCATGGAACACGGCCTGTCGTTCATCGAGTTCAACTACATGCTGCTGCAGGCCTTCGATTTCATGGTGCTCAACCGCGACCACGGCTGCAAGCTGCAGATGGGCGGCAGCGACCAGTGGGGGAACATCTGCTCGGGCATCGATCTCGCGCGCCGGGTGAACCGGCAGGAGGTCTTCGGCCTGACCTTCCCCCTGATGATGACCGCCGCGGGCACCAAGATGGGCAAGTCCGCCGGCGGGGCGGTGTGGCTGGCCGCCGAGCGCACCAGCGTGCACGACTTCTACCAGTACTGGATCAACGTGGACGACCGCGACGTCGCCCGCTTCCTGCGCCTGTACACCTTGTTGCCGCCCGAGAGCATCGAGAAACTGGAGAGCCTGACCGGCGCGGACATCCGCGAGGCCAAGCGCGTGCTGGCCCACGAGGTCACCGCCATGCTGCACGGGGATGCGGCCGCGACCGAAGCCGCCGAGGCTGCCCAGGCCCTGTTCGGCGGCGGTGGCGGGGGCGACGCCGAGGGGATCCCCGGCAGCGAACGGCCTCTGGCCGATTTCGACGGCGACGGCGTGACCCTGATCGACACCCTGGTCGACAGCGGCCTGCTCGGGAGCAAAGGCGAAGCGCGACGCATGATCCGCCAGAAGGCGGTGCGGATCAACGGCGAGGTCATCGTCGACGAGATGCGCAGCCTGACCGCCGACGACATCAGCGACGGGCGCATCGCCCTGCAGGTGGGCAAGAAACGACATCATCACCTCATCATCACCGGGGCGGGCTGATCACCCGCCCCCCATCCCACCCGAGGACGGTTCCACATGACCCGCAAGACCCTGACCCTTTCTCTTCTGCTGTTGATCTGCATCGCCACGGTGGCCGCGGCCAACCCCGACTACGAGGCCGCGATGGAGCGCACCGCCGTCCTCACCGCGGACCTGCAGTCCTACGAACTGCACGGAACCATGCTCCTGAAAACCGAAGCCCGGGGCCAGGACGGCGGCACGGGGATTTCCATCGAGGTCTTCGCGGCCGCGCGCTATCCCGACCGTCTGGCGAGCCGGCAGGAGGGCGGGATCTACAACGTGAATCTGGGCGTGGGGGCGGAGCATTCCTGGTTCTATCTCAGCCGGCAGAACGCCTGCTTCGTGGGGGATCCCTATCCTCTGTCGCGCGACCTGGACACCGAACCGGGCATGGCCCTGGTGCCGGAGAAGGTCTTCAACTTCTACTCGGGCCTGGGCCAGGCGATCCTGCCGGACTTCCTGCCCGTGGCGGCTGAGACCGGCCACGAGATCTTCCATCTGGACGGCCGGGATGTTCCCTGTCAGGTCTTTCGCACCGCGGAGGACGTGGAGGCCGGCCTGGGGCCGCGCGAGTACTGGTACGATCCGCAGTCGGGCCTGGTCCTCAAGGCGGCCCTTTGCGTTTACGGGGATCGCGGCGGGATGCCCATGCAGCAGACCATGGTCTACGAGACCGTCTCCATTTCGGTCAACGCCCCGGTGGACGAGAAGCTGTTCGCCTACACCCCGCCCGAGGGTGTGACCGTGGTCAACCGGCTGGAAAAGGTGGTCAACCCCGAGTCCCTGACCGGCGACCCGGCTCCCGACGTCACCTTCACCGACCTGGACGGCAACCCGGTCCGGCTGGCAGATTTTCGAGGCAAGGTGGTGTTCCTGGATATCTGGGCCACGTGGTGCGGTCCCTGCAAGATGGAGATGCCGCACATCGAGGCCCTGCACAAGGAGCTGTCCCCCGGCGGCGATGTGGTCTTTCTGGCCGCCAGCAGCGAGCCCGCCGAGACCATCAAGCCCTTCATCAAGAAGGCCGGCTACACGTTCCAGGTGGTGCGGATTTCCCAGAACGATGCCGTCAGCCTCTTCAATGCGTCCAACATCCCCGCGGGCTTCGTCATCGACCGCAACGGCATGATCCGGGCGCACATGGTGGGGGTGCAGTCGGAGCAGAGCCTGCGCGAGGCGCTGGGCCGGTCCGGTGTCGGCGATTAACGCCGGCCGACCGGGTCAGCGCCCGGCGCCGCTGAGCGGACAGCCGTCGGCGTCCACCGGCGTTCCCCGCTGGGTGAACGGGCACTTGTCCCGGACATCGGGCACGCCGTCCTGGTCGTTGTCCGGATCGGGACATCCGTCCTGATCCTCGAAACCGTCCAGATCCTCGGCCTCGTCGGGGCAGCGGTCGTTGCCGTCGCGGATGCCGTCGCCGTCGTTGTCCAGGTCGGGGCAGCCGTCCTCATCCTGGTAACCATCGAAATCCTCGGGTAGCCGGGGACAGGCGTCGTCCGCGTCCAGGATGCCGTCACCGTCGTTGTCCGGATCGGGGCAACCGTCCAGGTCGTTGAACCCGTCCCGATCTTCGGCTTGATCGGGGCAGAGATCCTGGTCGTCGGGAACCCCGTCGCCGTCGCCGTCGCGATCGCCCACCCACCAGGTCAGCCCCATTAGGGCGGTGGCGGCGGCCCGGTTGGCGTCCACGTGATCGGACCCCCAGATGCTGCTCAATCCTATATCGTCGCGGTCGTTGCCCTGCATGACCTGGTAGGCCGCCCGTGCGCCCAGCTCGAAGCGCGAACTCAGGCGCCAGGCCACGCCGAGACTCACTTCCAGGGTCAGCTCGGTGCCGGAAAGGGCCGCGGCCTGGCCGTCGATGTCGTAACCGGTTATCGCCTCACCGGTTGCGAACCAGCCGGGCTCACCGTCGGGGCTGGAGACGACCGTCCAGGCGGTCAGGCCCAGCCCGGCGCCCACGTAGGGCGAAACCGCCCGCGTGGGGGAAAACCGGTAGTCCACCCCCACCATGGGCTGGGTCAAGATGGTGGTGAAGGGCTGCTTGCTGTCGCGGGTCCAGCCCGCGTCCTGGCCCGGTTCGGCCACCCCGGCGCTCACCCGTCCGTTGCGCAAAGCCAACTGCAGACGCCAGTTCGGGTTCAGTTCGCGGACCAGGGACAGACCGGCCAAGCGGTCGACGGTGCTGTAGTCCCATTCTCCCTCATGCAGCTTGATCATGCCGCCGGCCAGCCCGTAACCCGTGCGTGCGCCGGGCAGGACGGCTCCGGCCGAGGCGGCCATCAGCAGGAGCGCGCAGCCCGCCAGCGCAGGGACGAACAGTTTCGGGAGGGAAGGCGACGTCGGCATGGGCAATCTCCACTGTGGCGGGTGATCGGGAGGACAAATCGAGGTCCTGCCCCGGGATCTTAGGCATTGCGGGGAAATTTGGCAATCCCCCTGAATTCAAGCCCCTTAGAACCCCGAAAAACCAATATTGCATTGCAATACCAGTTAATGTTGCTACTATATCCTGCCGATGTGGATTGTCCAGGGTCCGCATTCCCGCCAATCGGTCCTGAAATCGCGAAATCGAGCAGGATTGAGGTCGACCCTGGGTGGGGAGAATCAACCGCCAAACAAAAGAGAACCGTTTTGATTATTCAGCATTACCTCCAGTTGCTGATCCATTACCGCCGGATGGTGATCAAGATCATCTTGACCACCACCATCGCCACCGCGGTCCTGAGTCTCCTGCTGCTGTACCTTCTGCCGAAGTACACCGGCGTGGCCAGCGTCGTCATGCTGCCCACCGACCCCGAATTGACCTTCACCAAGGGGTGGACCGGGTCGAGCCAGTACAATCCCACCGCTTTCATGGCCCAGACCCAGGTGGAATACCTGATCAGCCGACCCGTGGCCGAGCGGACCCTGCAGAAGCTGGCCAAGGAGATGTCCGAGAAGGCCAAGCCGGCCGGGTTGCGCGGCGCGATCATTTCGGGGGTCAAATCCCTCAAGTTGGCCTATTACTGGACCTACAACATGCTCAACTACGGCACATATGTGCCGTTGACCGCCTACGAATCGAACCTGAACCTCCTGCGCCGAGGCCTGAAGATCGAGGTGGTCGAGGGTTCTTTCGTGATGGAGATTTCCGTCACTCTGCCCGATGCCAAGCTGGCCGCACGGGCGGCCAACGCCGTCGCCCAGTCCTATCAGGAGGCGGTGGCGGACCAGTTCTCCCTGGCGGGCACCAAGTTGGAGGGATTCCTGAACGAGGAAATCGCCCGGCGCGAGGCGGTGGTGGACAGCCTGGTGAACGAGGAGATCCTCCTGGGCAAGAAGCTGGGCATTCTGTCCCTGGAGCAGCAGAAATCCTTCCTGCAGACCTCTCTCGACGCCGAGCAGGCGGCCCTGATGTCGGACCAGGTGGCCCTGGCCCAGATGGAGGCCAAGATCACCGCCCTGAAGGGGCAGGCGGGGTCCATCACCAGTCAGGACGTCTTGTCGGGAATGGACGAGGACTTGGCCCTGGAGGGTGTGCACCGCGAGGTGGCGAGCAAGAGCATTGCCCTGCATCGGGACAACATCGCCGATTTCACGCGGCAGCTGGAGGATCTGGCAGCTCGCGAACAGCCCCTGGTGCAGGTCACCAATAAGCGGGAGAATGCGGAGTCCGACCTGCAGGAGCTGGTGGCGCGGAAGCTGGACGTCTACCTGTCCACGTATTCGGCCCTTTCCCAGGTCCAGGAAATCGACCCGGCGATTCCGCCCAAGTATCCGAGCTCGCCGATGGTCTTGGTCTACACCGTGCTGGGATTCATCGCCGGCCTGTTCATCTCGATCTTCGCTCTCATCGCCCTGGATTCGACCACCGAGTCGGTCAAGACCTTCCCGGACCTGGTCCGGGTGGTCGGCCAGAAGGCGATGGGTCTGGTGGATCCGGCCATGGCCGCCCAGGCCCGTGGGCGCCCCCCGCGCTTTTTGGGTCGCTACGATTTCGTGACCGGACGGATTCCCGATCTGGTGCACCGGCTTTCCGGTCGTGGCGTTTCACCCGCCGCTCCGTTGGACATCGTCTGCTTCGGCGAGCCCGAGGTGGGTGCCGATGCCGCGGTGACGTTGGGCGCAGCCCTGGCCCTTGAGGGCAAGCAGGTCGTCTGCACCCTGCCCGATGATGTGCCCACGCCTTCGCTGCCGGCGGATGTCGCCGAACGCGTCATGTTCGGAGAGGGAGGCGCTGCGGCGCCGGGCGCGATCCACCTGAGGCTGGATACGGCGACCTCTCCCTGGGACCGCCTGCACGGGTCGGCGGACCAGGGCTTCATCTGCGCGCTCAAGACCGGACTGTTCTCCGAGGACCGCCTGGCCGGATTCCGCGCCGAGGCCGAGAAGGCCGGTCAGGACCGGGTGGAGTACCTGCTGGTCTCGGAGTAGCACCACGCACCGGGAAATCCCGCGCCGCGGGGGGATATGGCATGTGGAGCGGCGCCGGATGCGCCGCCCATGGGGGAGGCATTCGGTTGAAGAACGGCAAGTACCAGGGGCCCCTACCGATCGATTACGACAATCCTGATTTCTTCCAGCGCTACACCAGCGTTCTGGAATGCCTGCGTTACTGGTCGGAGACCTCCGGGAACCGCACCTGCCACATCTACCTCGCCGAGGGGGAGATGGAGTCGGACCGCCTGACCTTTGCCACCCTGGATCATGACGCACGCCGGATCGGCGCCTGGATCCAGGAAAAGGGTATGCAGGGCCGGCCCATCCTGCTCATGCATCCGGCCGGGCTGGATTTCATCCGCGCCTTCTACGGGTGCATGTACGGCGGGGCCATCGCCGTGCCCGCATTCCCCCCGCGCTCGCGCCGGGTGGACACGCGCATCGAGTCCATCGTGTCCGACTGCAATGCCGCCGCGGTGTTCACCAACAGCACCGCGTTCGACGTGACCGCCACCCAGTTGAACACCGACCAGCGGCCGGTGGTGGATACCGAGGCCATCAAAACCGACCCCGCCCTGTGGCGCGATCCGGGCCTGACCCACGACAGCATCGCCCTTCTGCAGTACACCTCCGGCTCGACCAAAGCCCCCAAGGGGGTCATGGTCTCCCACGGGAACCTGCTGCACAACCTGGGCGACATCGTCCGGCACGGCGGGATGACCCCGGATACCCGCCTGGGGCTCTGGATCCCTTTCTTCCACGACATGGGCCTGGTCTCGGGCGTGGCGCTGCCGGTCATCGTGGGCTGCGACGCGGTCGTCATGTCGCCGGCCTCGTTCCTGAAGAAGCCCAGCCGCTGGCTGCGGGCCATCTCCGAGTTCAGGGTGGAATCCTCGCCGGCGCCCAACTTCGCCTTTGAGCTGTGCGCCACCATGGTCTCGGAAAAGGAATGCGAGGGGCTGGACCTGAGCTCGTGGCGCATGGCCTGGAACGGGGCCGAGCCGGTGCGCGCCGAGACCCTCAACGCCTTCCAGGAGAAGTTCGCGCCCTACGGCCTGGGGCCGGGCACCCTGTCGCCGTGCTTCGGCATGGCCGAGACCACCCTGTGCGCCACCGCCACCTCCTACAAGCACCCTTTCCGCACCACCCTGGTGGACAAGGCGGCCCTGGAGAAGAACCGCATCGTGCGCCGGGACGACCCCGGCGAGGACACCTTCGAACTGGTCAGCTCGGGCGTGCCCAGCTACGGCTTCGACATCCGCATCGTCGATCCGCTCACCCTGGAGGAATGCTCCCCGGACGTGATCGGGGAGATCTGGTGCCGGGCCGAGAGCGTGGCCAAGGGTTACTGGAAACGGCCGGAGGAGACCGAGGAGAACTTCGGTGGCCGCATCGCCACAACCGGCGAGGGACCGTACCTGCGCACCGGCGACCTGGGGTGCTTCCAGAACGGGGAGCTGTACGTCACCGGCCGGTTCAAGGACCTGATCATCGTCGGCGGGCGCAACATCTACCCGCAGGACGTGGAATACGTCGTCACCGAGTGCCATCCCGCGCTGCAGGCCAACAGCTGCGCCGCGGTGGCCCTGGACGTGAACGGCCGCGAGGTCCTGGGGGTCTTCCCCGAGATCACCCGCACCGACCGCAAGGATTTCGACGCCGAGGAGATCTTCCAGGCCATCCGCGAGGCGATCGCCGACAACTTCGAACTGTCGGTGCAGACCATCGCCCTGGTGGCTCCGTTCGCCGTGCCCAAGACTTCCAGCGGCAAGATCGCGCGCCAGATCGCCAAGCGCATGTACCTGGCCGGCGAGCTGCAGCTGCTGGGCGAGTGGAAGGCCGAGGCTCCGGGCGAGGACACCGCGGTCGAGGCCACCGGGGCCTTTGCCGACCTGGCGGCCCACATGGATAAGCGCAACGAGCGCGAGCGGCAGCGCCTGCTGATCGGGTTCCTCCAGGACATCCTGGTTCAGGTGGCCGGGTTGCACGAGAGGCCCGACCCCACCCAGGGTTTTGCGGCCATGGGCATCGACTCCATGATGGCGGTCAAGCTGGCGCGCCGTCTGCAGGCCGAGCTGGGCGAGGGGATCGACCTGCCGGCCACCCTGTTGTTCGACCGGCCCAATCTCGCCGAACTGGCGGGATACCTGGCCGGGCAAATGACCCACACCGAGTTGCGGGCGACGGCCGGCCCGGTGGACGGGGGCGAACACGCCCACGCGCCCATCGCGGTGGTCGGTCTGAGCTGCCGGTTTCCCGGCGCCGAGACGCCTGCGGAATACTGGGACCTGCTGACCAACGGTCGCGACGCCATCACCGAGACGCCCGCGGACCGCTGGGACAACGAACTGTTCTACGACGCGGATCCCGACGCGCCGGGCAAGACATCCACGCGCTGGGGCGGATTCATCCGGAACATCGACAAGTTCGACGCCGCGTTCTTCGGCATCAGCCCGCGCGAGGCCGAGAGCCTCGACCCGCAGCAGCGCCTGTTGTTGGAGCAGACCTGGCTGGCCCTGGAAGACGCCGGTCTGAGCGCCGAGGCCGTGCGCGGCTCGCGCACCGGCGTGTTCGTCGGGATCAGCACCAAGGACTACTACGACATGGTCAAGTGGCGGGGGCGCGAGAAGATCGACGCCTACCAGGCCACGGGCGCCGCTTCCAGCGCGGCCGCCGGTCGTCTGTCCTACTTCTTCGGTTTCAAGGGACCGTGCCTGGCCCTGGACACGGCGTGCAGTTCGTCCCTGGTGGCGGTCCACGAGGCGGTCCAGAGCCTGCGCCGCGGCGAGAGTTCGCTGGCGGTGGCCGGCGGCGTGAACGCCATCCTGACCCCCGATGTGACCATCAGCTTCTCGCGGGCGCGCATGATGGCCCCGGACGGCCGCTGCAAGACCTTCGACGCGTCGGCCGACGGCTACGTGCGCGGCGAGGGTTGCGGCATCGTCGTGCTCAAGCTCCTGGACGCCGCCCAGCGCGACGGCGACCGCATCCTGGGCGTGATCCGCGGCAGCGCGGTGAACCAGGACGGCGACAGCTCGGGCCTGACGGTGCCCAACGGCCCCAGCCAGGAAGCCGTCATCGGCGATGCGTTGCAGGACGCGGGCCTCGGTCCGGAGTCGATCACCTACCTGGAGGCCCACGGCACGGGCACGACCCTGGGCGATCCCATCGAGGTGCAATCGGCCGCGGCCGCCCTCGGCGCCGGACACGACAAGGAACGGCCGCTGCTGCTGGGTTCGGTCAAGACCAACATCGGCCACCTGGAATCGGCGGCCGGTGTGGCGGGGCTGTGCAAGGCCCTGCTGGCGGTGAGCCACGGCCGCATTCCGGCCACGCTGCACTTCCGGGAACCCAACCCCTACATCCCCTGGGACAAGCTGCCCATCCGGGTCGTGGACGAGACCCAGGACTGGCCGGCGGACCGGCCGCGCATCGCCGGGGTCAGCTCCTTCGGCTTCGCGGGGACCAATTCCCACATCATCGTCGAGGCCGCGCCTGCGGCGGAAGTCCCGGCCGTCGGCGAGGAGTCCGCGGGCGGGCTGCTGGCCTTGTCGGCCCGCACGCCCCAGGACTTGGCCCAGTTGGCGAAATCCTACGGGGCGCATCTGGCCGGCCTGTCCGGGGCCGACCTGCGCGACGCCATGTTCACCGCCAACACCGCGCGCAGCCGCTTCGAGCACCGGGCGGCGGTGGCCTTCACCTGCGCCGAGGAGTTGGCCGCGGGCCTTGACGCCTTGGCCGCCGACCGGACCGCCGATGGAGTGGCCACCGGTTCGTTCGGGGGCGGGCTGGAGCCCATGGCCGCCTTCCTGTTCACGGGGCAGGGCGCCCAGTACCCGGGCATGGGCCGGGAGCTCTACGATAGCCAGTCGGTGTTCCGCGACATGCTGGACCGCTGCGCCTCGGTCTTCGACCGTTTGCAGGATCCCGAGGCCCCGGGTCTGCTGGACGTGATGTTCGGCGACGATCCCGATATCCTGAAACAGACGGTCTACACGCAACCCGCCCTGTTCGCGATCGAATTGGCCCTGGCCTCGCTCTGGACCACCTGGGGCATACGGCCGGAGATCCTGCTGGGCCACAGCGTGGGCGAGATCGCCGCGGTGTGCGTGGCGGGCGGCTACACCCCCGAGGACGGCATGCGGCTGATCGCCGCGCGCGCGCGTTTGATGGACGGCTTGCCCGAGGGCGGAGCCATGGCTTCGGTCCAGGCCCCCTCCGCGGAAGTGGAAAAGATCGCCGCCGAGGCCGATCTGGATATCGCCGCCTACAACGGCCGTGATACCGTGGTCAGCGGTGCGGCCCAGAACATCGAAAAGCTGTGCGCCCGCCTGAAGGATTCGGGTGTGCGCTGCACGGTCCTGAAGACCTCCCACGCTTTCCACAGCCGTCTGATGGAACCCATCCTGACCGAATTCGGCGCGGTCGCGGCCGGGCTGCCGGCGGCGCCGCTGCAGATGCCCGTGGTCAGCAACCTGACGGGCGAGGTTCTTCCCACCGGCCACATCATCGAGCCGGGTTACTGGTCCGACCACATCCGCAACCCGGTGCGCTTCGCCGGCGGGGTGGCGATCCTGGCGGCCCAGGGTGTCGCGGCGGTGCTGGAGATCGGCCCCCATCCCGTCCTGGCGACCATGGGTCAGCAGTGCTGGCCGGATGAGCTCGAATCCGGTGAGGTTCCGTCCTCGCCGCTGTGGGTGGGATCCCTGCGCCGCGACCGGCGGTCGGACCGTCAGGTCTTCAAGGCCGCAGGCGCCCTGTTCACCGCCTGGATCGAACCGGATTTTTCCGTCATGGAAGGGCCCGCCCGCGGCCGTCGCCGCAAGGTGGACGTGCCGCACTATCCCTTCGCCCGCAAGCGGTTCTGGCTCGAGGTCCCCGAGGACCAGCGCAGTCCGCGCACCCTGCTCAACCCCTATCTCTACCGGACCGCCTGGCAGGAAGCGCCGCTGCCGACCGCTGCGGCGAGCCCTGCGGGCCGCTGGATGCTGGTGGGCGCTGGCGCCGGCCTGGGCGCCGCGCTGGCCGACCGGTTGCAAGCGGCCGGGGCGCAGTGCGTGCAGGTCGATGAAGTCGGAGCAGAAGCGCTGGCGGGCATCGATCACGTGGTGTTTTTGGGCGGGCTGGGTCAGGAGCCGGCTGACGGTCTGGCGGACTTGCATGCGGCGCAGCAGACCGGTGTGGGTCGCGCCCTGTCCGTGGTGCAAAGCCTGATCGCCGCGGGAGGTGCGACGCGGCTGTGGCTGGTGACCCGTGGCGCGCAGGGCGTGCTGCCGGGCGAGCCGGTGGCGGCGGACCAGGCTCCCTTGTGGGGGCTGGGGAAGGTCGTCGAATCCGAGTATCCCGCGTCGTGGGGCGGACTGGTCGACCTCGACTCTCAAGCGGGGGCGGACGATGCGGCGAATCTGCTCGCGGTCCTGACCGCCGGCGACGGCGAAGACCTGGTTGCCCTGCGCGGCGGAAGGCGCCTGATGGCGCGGCTGGAACCGCAGGATGTGCGGGAACTGCCGGCGCGGCTGGATGTCACCGAGTCGGGCACGGTTCTGGTGACCGGGGGTCTGGGCGCCCTGGGCCTGCAGGCGGCGCGCCGGTTGGCCGAACGCGGCGTGCCGGCGCTGGTGCTGACGAGCCGCCGCGAGCCGAGCCCCGAGGCGGAAGCGGCCATCGCCGAGCTGCGCGAATTGGGCTGCCGTGTGGAGGTGCAATGCGCCGACGTGGGCAGAGAAGCGGGCGTGGCGAAGCTGCTGGACGAGATTGCGGCGCTGGATGTTCCGGTGCTGACGGGTGTGGTGCACGCAGCGGGCGTGGCCGACGCCAAGCCCCTTTACGAGATCGAGGCATCGGACCTGGAGGCGGTTTTCACCGGCAAGGTCTACGGCGCGTGGCTGCTGGACCGGATGACGCGGGAGCGCGGCCTGGAGCTGTCGCTGTTCGTGTGCTTCTCGTCCATCGCGGCGGTGTGGGGCGGTCACAGTCAGGGTCATTATGCGGCGGCCAACGCGTTCCTGGATTCCCTGATGGCGGCGCGCCGGGCGGAGGGTCTGCCGGGCGTCGCGGTGAACTTCGGTCCCATCGCGGGCGGCGGCATGGTCGCCGGCGAGGACGCCGGCGCTTGGCTCGAACGGCGCGGCTTGCGCCTGGTCCCGCCACGGCTGGCCCTGGACGGTCTGGAAGCCCTGACGGCGGCCGACCTTTCGGGCGTCATCGCGGGCGTGAATTGGCCCGTGTTCCTCCCCCTCATGGAGAGCAGGGGGCCGCGCCCCTTGCTGGAGCATGTCCGCGTGGCCGAGGGATCCGCGTTGGCCGGGTCCGTCCCTGCCGAGGAATCGGCCCTGGCGGCTTCCCTGGCCCAGGCGGAACCCTCGGCGCGTCACGACCTGCTGGTGAAAGCGGCCATCGGGATCCTGTCCGATGTCCTGAAGCAACCGGCAAACGAAATCAGTGCGCAGACCGGCCTCTTCGATCTGGGCATGGATTCGTTGTTGGCCGTGGAGTTCCGCAACCGCCTGGAGAAGGTCCTGGGCTGCCGCCTGCCGGCGACCCTGGTCATGGATTACCCGACCCTCGACGCTGTGGCGGAGCACGTTCTGGCCGAAATCCTGGAACTCGCCGAGTCGCGGCACAAATCGGTGATCATCACCGGGAGCGTGGCCGAACCCGTGGCGGTGGTGGGCCTGAGTTGCCGCTTCCCCGGTGCGCCGGATTCCGCCGCGTTCTGGCGGATGCTGGAAGCCGGCGTCGACGCCACCTGCGAGATTCCCGACGATCGCTGGGATGTGGACGCCTACTACGACCCCGACCCCGGCACCCCGGGCATGATGTACGCCCGGCGGGGTGGATTCCTGAGCGACATCGACCGGTTCGATTCCCGCTTCTTCGGCATCAGCCCGCGCGAAGCGGTGAGCATGGATCCCCAGCACCGGTTGCTGCTGGAGCAGTCGTGGTTGGCGCTGGAGCACGCGGGCATGGTGCCCGAATCGCTGGCCGGTTCGCGGACCGGGGTTTTCGTCGGCATCACATCGCCCGAATACGCGAATTACATCCGGGCCAACTCCGGGGAAATCGATTCCTACTTCGTGACCGGCAACTCGCCCAACAGCGCGGCCGGACGGGTCTCCTACTTTCTGGGCCTCGAAGGGCCGGCCATCGCCCTCGATACGGCCTGCAGTTCGTCGCTGGTGGCGGTCCACCAGGCCATCTTGAACCTGCGTAACGGCGACACGGACCTGGCTTTGGCCGGTGGCGTGAACCTGATCCTGGATCCGGTGGGGATGATCGCGACGTCGCGGGCGCGGATGCTCGCTCCGGACGGGCGCTGCAAGACGTTCGACGCCTCGGCCGACGGCTACGGCCGCGGCGAGGGCTGCGGCGTGGTCGTCCTGAAGCGTCTGAGCGACGCGGTGCGTGACGGCGACCGCATCCTGGCGGTGATCCGCGGCAGCGCGGTGAACCAGGACGGTCGCAGCAGCGGGCTGACGGTGCCCAACGGCCCGAGCCAGGAGCGGGTGATCCGCGAAGCTCTGGCGCGCGCCGAAGTGACGCCGGCCGAAGTGGACTACCTGGAGGCCCACGGCACGGGCACGAGCCTGGGCGATCCCATCGAGGTGCAGGCCGCCGCGGCCGCACTGGGCGAAGGCCGCGATGCCGAGCATCCCCTTTTGATCGGCTCGGTGAAGACGAACGTGGGCCACTTGGAGGCCGCGGCCGGGATGGCGTCGCTGATCAAGGTGGTGCTGTCGCTGCACCACGGACGTTTGCCGCGCCACCTGCACGTGACCGAGCCGAATCCCCACATCCCGTGGTCTGAGCTTCCGGTGTCGATCCTGACCGAGGGCCGGGAGTGGTCGCGGACCGAGAGGCCGCGGATCGCCGGCGTCAGCGGGTTCGGCGTCAGCGGAACCAACGCCCATCTGATCGTGAGCGAGGGCCCGGCCGAGGCCGCGCATGTCGCGCCGGCCGCCCCGGCGATGCCTTGCGTGCTGCCGCTGTCGGCGCCGACTCCTGAGGGGTTGCGGCGCTTGGCGGCGGCGTACGCGGCCGCTTTGACGGACGATGCCCCCCTGCTGGATGTGTGCTGGACCGCGGCACAGCACCGGGCGCGGTTCGCCTCGAGGGCGGGGCTGGCGTTTGCCGACCACGCGGAACTCCGCGGTCAACTCCAAGCCCTGGCGGACGATGCGCCCGCGGCGCACACGCGCGTCGCGGCCGCGCCGAGCAGCGGCAAGGCTGCCGCGGTGGCGTACATGTTCACGGGCCAGGGGGCGCAGTACCCGGGCATGGGCCGGGAGCTTTACGACACCCAGCCGACCTTCCGAGCCATGTTGGACCGCTGCGCTACGGTGTTCGACGTGCAGAAGTCGGACGGTGCGCCGGGCCTGCTGGACGTGATGTTCGGCGACGACGCCGAGCAGCTGCAGCAGACGAGCTACACCCAGCCGGCTCTGTTCGCGCTGGAAGTGGCGCTGGCGGAGTTGTGGAAGAGCTGGGGCGTCGAGGCCGCGGTGGTGCTGGGGCACAGCGTGGGCGAAATCTCGGCGGTGTGCGTGGCGGGCGGCTACACGCCCGAGGACGGCATGCGTCTGATCGCGGCGCGCGCGCGGCTGATGGGATCGCTGCCCGCGGGTGGCAAGATGGTGTCGGTCCAGGGCGCGGTGGAGAAGGTCGAGGCGGCCGCTGCCGCAGACGATGCGCTGTCGGTGGCTGCCTACAACGGTCTGGAAACGGTCCTGAGCGGCCCGGCTGCAAGCGTGACGGCGGCGGCGGAGCGTCTGGAAGCGGACGGCTGTCGCTGCACCATCCTGAAGACGTCGCACGCATTCCACAGCGCGTTGATGGAACCCATCCTGGCGGAGTTCGGCGAGGTCGCCGCGGGTCTGCCGGCGGCGCCGTTGCAGATCCCGGTGATCAGCAACCTGACGGGCGACGTGATGGCCGCAGGCCATATGATCGAGCCGGGTTACTGGGCCGAGCACATCCGTCGTCCGGTGCGGTTCGCGCAGGGCGTGGCCCGGTTGGCCGGGCAGAAGGTGGGATGCGTGCTGGAGATCGGTCCGCACCCGGTGCTGACAACCATGGGCCAGCAGTGCTGGCCTGAGGATGCAGCCGAGCCGCTGTGGTTGGGTTCCTTGCGTCGCAAGGAACCGGAGTTGCCGGAGATCGCGGGCGCGATGGCGGGCCTGTGGGCCGCCGGCGCGGCCGTGGACCTGTCCGCTTATCACGGAGAATCCTGGGCGCAGGCGCAGCTGGCGGATCTGCCGGGCTACCCCTTCGCCCGGGAGCGTTACTGGATCGAGGTGCCGCAGGGCCGCCAGAGCCCGCGGATCAAGCTGGGCAAGAGCCTTTACGCTGTGAGCTGGCGGGAAGCGGCCGCCGCGCCGAACGCCGCCTCCGGCCGCTGGTTGATTGTTGGCGAGGGTCAGGGTCTGGGCTCCGCGTTGGCGGCGGCTCTGAACGGGACCGGCGTGGCCTGCGACCAGATGGAGACCGTGACGGCCGAAGCGCTGCAGTCGGTCGACCAGGTCGTGTTCCTGGGCGGGCTGGATGCGGGTGTGGCGACGAATTTCGCGGCGCTGCAGACGGCTCAGCAGGCGGGCGTGGGCCGGGCCCTGAACCTGGTGCAGGGTCTTTTGCAGACGGGCAGCCTCGCGAAGGTGTGGCTGGTGACGCGCGGGACGCAGACCGATGACGCCGCCGGCGCGGACCAGGCTCCGCTGTGGGGCCTGGGCAAGGTGATCGGCGCGGAGCATCCCGAACTGTGGGGCGGCGCGATCGATCTGGCCCCGACCGCCCCGGCGGATGAGGCCGCGCAGTTGATGCGTGTCCTGACCGCGGGCGACCCGGAAGATCTGATCGCCCTGCGCGGCGGAAGGCGCCTGGTGGCGCGGCTGGAGCCGCAGGATGTGCAGGGATTGCCGTCGCGGCTGGACGTGACGGGTGCGGGCACGGTGCTGGTCACCGGCGGCCTGGGCGCCCTGGGCCTGCAGGCGGCGCGCCGGTTGGCGGAGCGCGGTGTGCCGGCGCTGGTGCTGACGAGCCGCCGCGAACCCGGCCAGGACGCCGAGCAGGCCGTCGCCGAACTGCGAGCGACGGGCTGCAAGGTGGACGTGCTTTGCGCCGACGTGGGCACGGAAGCGGGAGTGGCGAAGCTGCTGAACAAGATCGCGGCGCTGGATGTTCCGGCGCTGACGGGGGTGGTGCACGCCGCCGGCGTGACGGACGTGACGTCGCTGGAGGATCTGACGGCCGAGAAGCTGGACCGTGTGCTGTCGGGGAAGGTGAACGGGGCGTGGCTGCTGGACCGGATGACGCGCGAGCGTGGTCTGGAGCTGTCGCTGTTCGTTTGCTTCTCGTCGATCGCGTCGGTTTGGGGCGGTCACAGCCAGGGTCACTATGCGGCGGCGAACGCGTTCCTGGACTCCCTGATGCAGACGCGCCGGTCCGCCGGTCTGCCGGGCGTGGCGGTGAACTTCGGTCCCATCGCGGGCGGAGGCATGGCGGCGGCGGAAGACGCCGGCGCGTGGCTGGAGAGCCGTGGCCTGAAAATGCTGTCGCCGAAGCTGGCGCTGGACGGCCTGGAAGCCTTGGCCGCGGGCGGCCGCTCGGGCGTGGTGGCGGACGTGAAGTGGGACGTGTTCCGCCCGCTGGCCGAGAGCCGGCGACCCAAGCCGTTGCTGGAGGACATGGGCACCGCCACCGCGGACATCGTTCCGGGCGACGGCGCGGCTTCGGCTCTGGCCAAAGCCCTGGCCGATGCGCCCGTTTCGGCGCGTCACGACCTGCTGGTCGAGGCGGCCATCGGGATCCTGTCCGATGTCCTGAAGCAACCGGCAAACGAAATCAGCCCGCAGACGGGTTTCTTCGATCTGGGCATCGATTCGCTGATGGCGGTGGAGTTCCGCAACCGTCTGGAGAAGGTCCTGGGCTGCCGTCTGCCGGCGACGCTGGTCATGGACTACCCGACCCTCGATGCCATGGCGGGCTACATCCTGTCGGACATCCTGTCCCTGGCCGAGGCGAAGCGCACGACGGTGGTGCTGGGCGGTGCGGTCGATGAACCGATCGCGGTGATCGGGCTGAGCTGTCGTTTCCCCGGTGCCCCGAATCGCGCAGCCTTCTGGGACCTGCTCGAGCGCGGCGGCGACGCCATCTCGCTGATTCCCGGGGATCGCTGGGATGTGGACGAGTTCTACGACGCGGATCCCGATGCGCCGGGCATGATGTATACGCGCGAAGCGGGCTTCATCGAAGACGTCGACAAGTTCGACCCGCGCTTCTTCGGCATCAGCCCGCGCGAGGCCGTTTCCATCGACCCCCAGCACCGTTTGCTGCTGGAGCAGTCGTGGTTGGCGCTGGAGCACGCGGGCCTGGCCCCCGATGCCCTGGGCGGATCGCGCACGGCGGTCTATACCGGCCTCACGTTCTCGGACTATGCCAGTCTGCTCAAGTTCAGCGGCGAAGCCCTGGGCCCGTATTTCATCACCGGCAACGCACCCAACGCGGCGGCGGGCCGTCTGTCCTACACCTACGGCTTCGAGGGACCATCGCTGGCGATCGATACCGCGTGCAGTTCCTCGCTGGTCGCGGTGCATCAGGCGGTGGTCAGCCTCCAGCGCGGGGACGCGGACCTGGCTTTGGCCGGTGGCGTGAACCTGATCCTGGATCCGGTGGGGATGATCGCGACGTCGCGGGCGCGGATGCTCGCTCCGGACGGGCGCTGCAAGACGTTCGACGCCTCGGCCGACGGCTACGGCCGCGGCGAGGGCTGCGGCGTGGTCGTCCTGAAGCGTCTGAGCGACGCGGTGCGTGACGGCGACCGCATCCTGGCGGTGATCCGCGGCAGCGCGGTGAACCAGGACGGTCGCAGCAGCGGGCTGACGGTGCCCAACGGCCCGAGCCAGGAGCGGGTGATCCGCGAAGCTCTGGCGCGCGCCGAAGTGACGCCGGCCGAAGTGGACTACCTGGAGGCCCACGGCACGGGCACGAGCCTGGGCGATCCCATCGAGGTGCAGGCCGCCGCGGCCGCACTGGGCGAAGGCCGCGATGCCGAGCATCCCCTTTTGATCGGCTCGGTGAAGACGAACGTGGGCCACTTGGAGGCCGCGGCCGGGATGGCGTCGCTGATCAAGGTGGTGCTGTCGCTGCACCACGGACGTTTGCCGCGCCACCTGCACGTGACCGAGCCGAATCCCCACATCCCGTGGTCTGAGCTTCCGGTGTCGATCCTGACCGAGGGCCGGGAGTGGTCGCGGACCGAGAGGCCGCGGATCGCCGGCGTCAGCGGGTTCGGCGTCAGCGGAACCAACGCCCATCTGATCGTGAGCGAGGGCCCGGCCGAGGCCGCGCATGTCGCGCCGGCCGCCCCGGCGATGCCTTGCGTGCTGCCGCTGTCGGCGCCGACTCCTGAGGGGTTGCGGCGCTTGGCGGCGGCGTACGCGGCCGCTTTGACGGACGATGCCCCCCTGCTGGATGTGTGCTGGACCGCGGCACAGCACCGGGCGCGGTTCGCCTCGAGGGCGGGGCTGGCGTTTGCCGACCACGCGGAACTCCGCGGTCAACTCCAAGCCCTGGCGGACGATGCGCCCGCGGCGCACACGCGCGTCGCGGCCGCGCCGAGCAGCGGCAAGGCTGCCGCGGTGGCGTACATGTTCACGGGCCAGGGGGCGCAGTACCCGGGCATGGGCCGGGAGCTTTACGACACCCAGCCGACCTTCCGAGCCATGTTGGACCGCTGCGCTACGGTGTTCGACGTGCAGAAGTCGGACGGTGCGCCGGGCCTGCTGGACGTGATGTTCGGCGACGACGCCGAGCAGCTGCAGCAGACGAGCTACACCCAGCCGGCTCTGTTCGCGCTGGAAGTGGCGCTGGCGGAGTTGTGGAAGAGCTGGGGCGTCGAGGCCGCGGTGGTGCTGGGGCACAGCGTGGGCGAAATCTCGGCGGTGTGCGTGGCGGGCGGCTACACGCCCGAGGACGGCATGCGTCTGATCGCGGCGCGCGCGCGGCTGATGGGATCGCTGCCCGCGGGTGGCAAGATGGTGTCGGTCCAGGGCGCGGTGGAGAAGGTCGAGGCGGCCGCTGCCGCAGACGATGCGCTGTCGGTGGCTGCCTACAACGGTCTGGAAACGGTCCTGAGCGGCCCGGCTGCAAGCGTGACGGCGGCGGCGGAGCGTCTGGAAGCGGACGGCTGTCGCTGCACCATCCTGAAGACGTCGCACGCATTCCACAGCGCGTTGATGGAACCCATCCTGGCGGAGTTCGGCGAGGTCGCCGCGGGTCTGCCGGCGGCGCCGTTGCAGATCCCGGTGATCAGCAACCTGACGGGCGACGTGATGGCCGCAGGCCATATGATCGAGCCGGGTTACTGGGCCGAGCACATCCGTCGTCCGGTGCGGTTCGCGCAGGGCGTGGCCCGGTTGGCCGGGCAGAAGGTGGGATGCGTGCTGGAGATCGGTCCGCACCCGGTGCTGACAACCATGGGCCAGCAGTGCTGGCCTGAGGATGCAGCCGAGCCGCTGTGGTTGGGTTCCTTGCGTCGCAAGGAACCGGAGTTGCCGGAGATCGCGGGCGCGATGGCGGGCCTGTGGGCCGCCGGCGCGGCCGTGGACCTGTCCGCTTATCACGGAGAATCCTGGGCGCAGGCGCAGCTGGCGGATCTGCCGGGCTACCCCTTCGCCCGGGAGCGTTACTGGATCGAGGTGCCGCAGGGCCGCCAGAGCCCGCGGATCAAGCTGGGCAAGAGCCTTTACGCTGTGAGCTGGCGGGAAGCGGCCGCCGCGCCGAACGCCGCCTCCGGCCGCTGGTTGATTGTTGGCGAGGGTCAGGGTCTGGGCTCCGCGTTGGCGGCGGCTCTGAACGGGACCGGCGTGGCCTGCGACCAGATGGAGACCGTGACGGCCGAAGCGCTGCAGTCGGTCGACCAGGTCGTGTTCCTGGGCGGGCTGGATGCGGGTGTGGCGACGAATTTCGCGGCGCTGCAGACGGCTCAGCAGGCGGGCGTGGGCCGGGCCCTGAACCTGGTGCAGGGTCTTTTGCAGACGGGCAGCCTCGCGAAGGTGTGGCTGGTGACGCGCGGGACGCAGACCGATGACGCCGCCGGCGCGGACCAGGCTCCGCTGTGGGGCCTGGGCAAGGTGATCGGCGCGGAGCATCCCGAACTGTGGGGCGGCGCGATCGATCTGGCCCCGACCGCCCCGGCGGATGAGGCCGCGCAGTTGATGCGTGTCCTGACCGCGGGCGACCCGGAAGATCTGATCGCCCTGCGCGGCGGAAGGCGCCTGGTGGCGCGGCTGGAGCCGCAGGATGTGCAGGGATTGCCGTCGCGGCTGGACGTGACGGGTGCGGGCACGGTGCTGGTCACCGGCGGCCTGGGCGCCCTGGGCCTGCAGGCGGCGCGCCGGTTGGCGGAGCGCGGTGTGCCGGCGCTGGTGCTGACGAGCCGCCGCGAACCCGGCCAGGACGCCGAGCAGGCCGTCGCCGAACTGCGAGCGACGGGCTGCAAGGTGGACGTGCTTTGCGCCGACGTGGGCACGGAAGCGGGAGTGGCGAAGCTGCTGAACAAGATCGCGGCGCTGGATGTTCCGGCGCTGACGGGGGTGGTGCACGCCGCCGGCGTGACGGACGTGACGTCGCTGGAGGATCTGACGGCCGAGAAGCTGGACCGTGTGCTGTCGGGGAAGGTGAACGGGGCGTGGCTGCTGGACCGGATGACGCGCGAGCGTGGTCTGGAGCTGTCGCTGTTCGTTTGCTTCTCGTCGATCGCGTCGGTTTGGGGCGGTCACAGCCAGGGTCACTATGCGGCGGCGAACGCGTTCCTGGACTCCCTGATGCAGACGCGCCGGTCCGCCGGTCTGCCGGGCGTGGCGGTGAACTTCGGTCCCATCGCGGGCGGAGGCATGGCGGCGGCGGAAGACGCCGGCGCGTGGCTGGAGAGCCGTGGCCTGAAAATGCTGTCGCCGAAGCTGGCGCTGGACGGCCTGGAAGCCTTGGCCGCGGGCGGCCGCTCGGGCGTGGTGGCGGACGTGAAGTGGGACGTGTTCCGCCCGCTGGCCGAGAGCCGGCGACCCAAGCCGTTGCTGGAAAAAATGGGTTCCGGGAGCGGCGATGAGGGCTCTGCCGAAGTCACCGGCGCGATGGCGGAAATCCTGACGGCCGCAGGGGACGAACGGGTGGACATGCTGGTCGAGACCATCGGCCGCGAAGTCGCCGCGGTGCTGAACGTGCCGCGCGAGACGGTGACCGGCGACGTCTCGTTCTTCGACCTGGGCATGGACTCGCTCCTGGCCCTCGAATTCGTGCGGCGCCTGGAGCGCGGCCTGCCGCGGACCAAGTTCCCATCGTCCCTGGTCTACGAACATCCCACGGTGTCGGGACTGGCGGGAGTAATCGCCGGCATCATCGGCGGTGCCGATTCATCGAGGCCCGAAGCGTCCGGCGCCGCCCGGGCGACGGCGGATACGCATCGCCAAAAGGGTTACTCCTACCGGCGCTTCCAGCCCGCCGATCGGGATGCGCTCGTTGCGTTGTACGGCACGGTCTTCGGCCCCGACGTGGGCCGCAACGCCGAGGTGATCTGGAACTGGAAGTTCCTAGACAACCCCCAGACCCCGCCCGAGGGCCCGCTCGTCGACGTGCTGGTGCACGGCGGACGGCCCGTGGGCATGAACGGCGGCATCTGGACCCGGTTCAAGGCGGGCGACCAAACCCTGCCCGGGGTGTGGGGCTGCGACACCCAGATCCATCCCGATCACCGGCGGGCGTCGGTGGGCTTCTTCAAGCACGTCGAGGAAAGCACCCCGGTCGTCAAGCTCGGGACGCCGAATGCGGACCTGTACCGGGTCGCTGCGGGCTCCGACAGCGTCGTCGACCTGGGCCGCTTCATGAACCTCAAGGCCGTGCTGAACCTGGATAGCCTGCTGCGGTCGGAGGGACACAATTCCCTGATGGCCTGGGCGGGGGGTATCGGCAGCAAAGTTCTGAACACCGGTTGGAACCTGTTCGCCGCGCCCCGGCCTCCGCGTGGGGTGGAGGTGCAACGGGTCTCCGCCTTCGATGAGCGGTGGGACGGCCTGTGGCAGGATGTTTCTGGCGGTTACGACGGCATCATGGTCCGGGACGCCCAGTTCCTCACCTGGCGCTTCGACCGTTGCCCCAACCGCACCTACACGCGCTACGCGGCCCTTCGCGGCGGCAAACTGGTGGGCTATCTGGTCACGCGCGAATTCGTGCGCAACGGTAGCCGACGCGCCCTGGTGGTGGATTACCTCATCGGAATCGACGACCAGGGAGCCCTGGATGCCCTGATGCACCAGGCCATGACCGATATCCGTCACGCCGGGATCGACCTGGTGACCTTCCCGCTGGCCAGCAGCCGGCTGGATCACATGGCGATGCTGCGCCGACACGGGTTCCTGTTCACGCGTGAGCGCCGTCACGTGACGGCGAGCAAGGTGGGTCCGTACGAGGCCCTGGCGGGGATCGAATCCTGGTTCTTCACCCTCGCGGATGCCGACGCGGATTATTCGGGTCTGGAGGACGAGGAGGATTGACCCGGCCGCCTGCCGCCCCCAAAGAGCGGCAGGCTCGTGTCAGGTTCGGGTCAGCGGCCCAGGACCTTGCGGGCGGTTCGCCGCAGGTTCTTGGGCAGGAGTTGGGTGTAGGTCTTCTGGACCTGGAACAGGAGCTTGTTGGCCCGCTGCAGGCTCCGCACCTCGGCCGCCAGCCCCACTTCTTCCTCGATCTTGGCCGCCAGCAGCTTGCGGGCGTGCTCGTACAGCGCCATGTCCATTTGGGCGCACTCGGCGACCCTCTTCTTCAACTCATCGGTCACCACCAGCTTCTGGCCGCGGGTCACCGCGGCGTTGCGCCGGATCGACACGATGGGCTTGCGCCAGCCCAGCTTCCGCTTCATCAGCAACAGGCTCTCGTCGAAGCGCTCGAGAGTGCCGGGCACGTCGAACGTCTCGAGGTTGGCCTTGGCCCTCTCCAGGGCGTCGGCGGGCAGGGGCTCGAGGCCGCTGCCGTCCATCTCGCCGAAGGTCAGGTAGCCGCTGAACTGGGAGGTCTGCATGTTCATGGAGTTCAGGCTGACCCGGTGTTCGAGGTGGGCTTCCGGCGAATCCAGGGTCCCTTCGGGGAACTTCAGGCGCACCGAACCGCGGCTGATCAGGTGCTTGTACTCGGAGATGAAGCGACCGACGGGATCCCGCAGCACGGTGATCAGGCGATAGGGAATCGGCAGCTCGTCCTGGATGCCGAAGCGGACGTGGCCCCGCACGCAGCGGATCCTGCTCTTCTCCTCGTCGCTCATGGCCAGGAAACGCTGCTGGCTCTCGTAGTGGTTGTAGCCGACGCCGACGATCTGGTCGCGGCGATACTGGCGGTTGATGATGCCGGCGACGGTGGACCCTCCGGTCTTGGGCACGTGGATGAAGACCGTGGCCGCAGGTTTGTTGGCGAATCGCTCGTTCATCATGGCTGGAAGGGCTCCTTGGCTGGGGGAATCGCGTCGTCGCGGCGGTTCATCGAATTCTTCTCAGGGCCCTGCGCAGGCTGCGGGGCACGAGTTTCTGGTAGTTGCTCTGCAGGTTCACCAGCCTGCTGTTGCGGCGGTGGAAGCTCGCGGCTTCCCGGGCGAAATCCTCGCCCTCGGCGGCGATATCCCGTGCCAGACGCTCGCTGGCGTAGGCGTACAGGCGCCGGTCGGGCGCCATGAGCTCGGTCAACCGGGCCCGGTCCTGGGGGGTGATGTCAACGGTCACCGGCGACCGCTTGTTGACGTTTTCCCGCAGGTAGGAAATCTTGCGGTGCCAGCCCAGCTTGCGCTTCATCAACACCACCGATTCGTCGAAGCGGTCCAGCACCCCGGTCACCACGCAATAGCGGTCCAGGTTGGCGATGGCGGTTTCCACCGCGTCATCGGGCAGTGGATCCAGGGGCACCGTCAGCCTGCCCAGGGGCAGGAATCCGCCGGCCATGCGCACCTGCCAGTTCAGGGCGCCGCTGGCCAGGATGTGGTCCAGGTAGGCCCCGAAGGAGGTCAGGACCTCGTCGGGAACGGGCAGGTCGGGCCGCACCTCGGGAAACTCCCGCAGGAACCGGTACTCGGAGATGAAACGCTTCACCGGGTCGCGCAGCATGGTCACGTAGACCGGTTTGCCCGGAAGATGCTCGTGGATGCCGAAGGGGTAGTGCCCCTTGACGCAGCGCACGCGCGCCTTCTCGTCGTCGGTCATGGCGAAGAAGCGGTCGAAGGTGTCGAGCTTCTCGAAGCTGACCTCGCAGAAGCTCTCGGCGGGATACTGGCGCGTGATGATCTGCCCCAGGGTGGTGCCGCCCGCCTTGGGAATGTGCAGGAAGATCAGCACCGGATGGTCGCCGCCACCGGAGGGATGCCCGGGATTCGTTCTGGTGTCGCGGGTGGTCATGAATCCCTCCGACTCATCGCAGCCAATGCCCGAGATCCCGACCCAGCAGATCCTGCAACTCGAGGATCTCGTCCCGATAGACGGCGATGAGCTCCTGCCGGGTTTCCGGTTTCATCTTCACCTTTTCCAGCACCCGCTTGCCGATCATGCGCTTCAAGCGTCGCCGCATGTCCGGCGAAACCAAGGATTTGAAGACTGATTTGAAGGGATTATCGGCTTTCAGGAAGCGGATGATCCCCGTGTTGGTCGGGCGTCCGGATACATTATAGACCTGGGCCGTGTCCGGCGCGAAGTCCGGGTCCACGCCGAGCAGCGCGTAGCATTCCCGGCAGATATTGGCCGTGTCGGAAATGAGATCCTCGAACAGGATGATCTTGATCTGCTCGGGGGCGAAGGCCTCCTGGTAGGCCCGGATCTGGCTGCAGTAGCGGCCGGCCCCGATGTAGTCGTAGAAGAGGCGCTCCCCCGCCGCCTTGCGCGCGGCGATGGCCGCGGGCTGGATGGCCTCCTCGAATTCCAGCTCCTCCATGAGCTTACGGCCGAAGGTCCAGTACATGGACCAGGCGCGGTCGACCGGATTGCGCAACAGGATGAAGAATTTCAGCTGCCCGGCCCGTTCGGGGCCGTAGAGCGCCTTGATCTTGGGGATGGAGACCGCGGGAGTGAAAAGGTACGAGGGCGAGGCCTCGCCGGTGATCTGGTTTTCCCCGCAATCCGAGAACTGCTCCACGTAATCGGGCAGTTCGGTGATCGCCCCGGCCAGATTGGGGATGGGTACGTCCGTGTCTTCGGGCGGGGGAAAGCTGAAGAACCAGGGTTCCTTCACCGCAGGGGAGTGGATTTGGGGGTGTTCGCCCAGGTAGCGGAAGAGGGAACTCGTCCCGCTTTTGGCCGCGCCGAGTATGAAGAAATCGGGCAGCTTGACCGGACCGAGATCCGCGATGGTGATTTCCATGCCCAATTCCTCCCCTGGCAACCCCGGATACTCCAAGCCTGGATCAACCGGGGAAACAGCCCTTTCGGGGCTTCCGGGGTGGTCCAGGCCGGCGGTGCAATCTATCCCGAGACCAAAATAATGTCAAATCCCTCCCGGCGCTCCACAGGGAACGATTGTATTGTTTGGGGGTTGGACAGGGGGTTGCGAAAGGGATGTCCGAAGGTCTCGCGATTGTCCCGATGTCCGTCATGAACCATAGGAGGAGGGGCCCCGATGAAGAAAATCGCCCTGTTATCGATTTTGGCCGTCGTATTACTGCAGGCCGGCTTTGCCCATGCCGAGGACAAGAAGCAATTCGGGTCGGATCTGGCAGTCATTCTCAAACCGCTTTCCGGGCAGGAAGAAAAGGCCTTCAAGACCAGGCTGGACCTTACCGAGGACCAGCAGGCCAGCCTCCAGAAGATCAACGCCCAGTACGGCAAGGATGTCGAGACGCTTTCGCGCAAGTACAAGTCCACACGTGAGGAACTGGTCCGCGCGATCCAGGCCAACGACCCTCAATCCCGCAAGATCCTTCAGGCCCTGCGCGATGTGCACAAGTCGCAGTCGAACCTGGTCGACCGGGAAGTGGATTACTGGAATGCCATGTCAGGGGTGCTCACTCCCGATCAGGCGACCACCTTCTGGCAAATGTTCGGCAAGAGCCGTCTGCGGGGCGGAAGCGGCAACGATGATTTCATGATCGAGCCCGGGGCCCACGGCGGCAAGCCCGGGGCAGTGGAGGAATCCGGATCCTAATCCGGACCGACGTCGGATTGGGAAGATGAAATAACAAGGCCCGTGGCTCCGGTCACGGGCCTGTTCTTTCGGGGGCCGCGGCCGTCGCCGGTTCCGGCGGCGCCTCGTCCTTCTTCCCGCGGCCCAGAACCGCCCGCTCGAAGGCGACGGCCAGGCTGATGAAGATCCACACGTACTTGTTGTACTCGTTGGGCATGAACAGCGAAACGGCCATGAAACCCAGATAGGAGTAGTGGAAGGCTTCGGCCCAGTCCCGGATCTGCTGGGTGGGACCCCGGTGCCGCACCCGGTTCAGGCAAATGGCCCCCAGCACGATCATGGCCACGAACAGGAACATGCCGATGAGCCCGGTCTCGGTGCCGACCTCCAGGTACATGTTGTGCAGCTGCCGGTTGATGAACAGGCGCTGGGAGGGCATGAAACGGTAGATGGGGTCGGCGTAGTAGTACTGGAACTGCCCCGGGCCGATGCCCAGCAGGGGATGCTTGAAGAGCAGCTGCAGCCCGATGGTGTTGTAGCTGATGCGTGCCATGATGGACTTGTCCTGGTCCCAGTCCTGGACCAGGGTCATGAGCCGGTCCCAGTACTCCGTGGGCACGAACGGGACGGCGACGATGACCACCATGATGCCCACCGCGACGGCCACCGGCAGGTAGCGGTGGCGGCGGAATTTCCAGAACAGCCAGATCACGAGCAGGACGTACACCACCGCTGCGCTGCGCGCGAAGGACAGGATGATCGCGACGGTGCCCACGACGATGGTGGGGCCCGTCACGAGGCGCCATTCCTTCCGGCGCAGGAAAAGGATCAAAGCCAACATGGTGCCGGCGAGGTTCATGGTGGCCGCGGTGGTGGGGTTGTAGTCCGACCCGCCCGCCGACCGGGATACCCCCTGGTACGAGGCCACCGTGGCGGCGTGGGAGCCTCCCACCAGGTGGGATCCGGTTACGTAGTCGGAGACCACCATGGCCGAGGAGATGCCGGTCGAGATGATGACCGCCAAGAGCAGGATCCGCACCTGGGAGAAATTCTTCACCACCCGGATCATCAGATAGAGCATTCCCAACAGGCTCACGTATTTGCGCAACGACCAGAGCCCGAACTCCATGTCCTTGATGAACATGAAGGACACCATGAGTGTTAGCCCGAACATGACCGCCAGCTGGACCAGGGGTTCGGTGTGGCCCCAGCGGAGCTTCTTGGCGCCCTTGAAACCCATGACGATCACGCCGGCCAGGGCCACGGCGGTGACGATCTTTTCCGGGGTCAGCGAGGACGTAGTGGGGAAGATCCGCAGCAGGGCGTCGAGCTGGACGAAAAAGGTGATGAACAGCATCCCGTAGAAGGGGTGGACGAAGACCAGGAGACCACCCGCAGCGGCCACAGGCAGGGCCGGGGCCACGACCCCGTATCCCTGCATCGAGGCGACGACGACGATCAGCGCCATGAGCCCCGCCCCGGCGAGGATGGTCAGGTTCAGGGGCAGGGAGCGGTTCATGAGGGGAATCTCGGCTTTCGGGAATTCGGGTCCGGGTCGCTTCCAGGTCCCTCAGATTAAGTCGGGTCCGGGCGATGTCAAGGCGGCAAAAGATGGAATCGGTGGAGAATGTTGTGGCGGCGAGGCGATAATGGGATCATAATGGTGCGCCTTATCGACCCGGGCGCCAGACCGGGTCGTTTCGTCACCACCTGAGTTCGAGGAAACGAAGCCCGATGGCGACTAGGTCGAAGCTCGGCAAAACCATTTCGTCCATGGCGAAGATCGCGGTCACCCGTGGACTGGGCCTGGTGCTCGCCATGGGTGTTTCCTCGCTCCTGGCCAATCGCCTGGGGACGAGCGCTCCCGCCGATGCCTTCTTCCTCGCCCGCCGACTGGCTGTGGGATTTTCCGAGGCGGCCAACCGCATTTCCAACGTGATGCTGGTGCCGGGCCTGGTGGCGATCCTGAGCACCGGGGATGTCGGGCGGGTCCGGAAGGTCTGGCATTCCTATCAGCTGCGGGCCATGCTCTGGTTGCTGCCCGCGGCCGGGGTCTGCGCGCTGGCCTCGCCCTGGATCATCCACGTGGCCGGCCCCGGTTTGGAACCCGACACCGCTCATCTGGCCTCAGGCCTGCTGCGGGTCCTGCTCTTCATCATTCCGGTGACGGTCTTTCGGGCCATCAGCGGGGCCATGCTCAACGCCGGCCGGGTATTCGGCGTGCCCGAGCTCATGGCGCAGTTCTCGCGCTTCCTGGTGATCATGGCCCTGCTCCTGCTGGTGCCGCCGTACGGTGTGACCTTCCTGGCGTGGACCATGCTCGTCGGATCGCTCCTGGCGGCGTTATCCCTCACCTTGATCACCGATCGCTCCCTGGGGCGGATCAAGCCCCGGAAAAAGCCCGGCACGGGCGACAGCGGCAACGGCCCCGGGCGGCTGTTTTTGCCCGGCCTGCTCGTGTTCGGCACGAACCAGGCCCTGATCTGGTTCGAGTTCGGAATCGCTTCCAAGCTCGGCGAAGGCAACATCGCCACCTACGAATACGCCAACCGGCTCATGGCGATCCTGCCGGGGCTGATCGCCGCCAGTCTGACCACGGTCATGTACACCGAGTTCTCCCACCAGATGGCGCGGGGCGAACGCCAGGAGATGTATCGCAGCCTGGCCCGGTCGTTGCGCTCGGGCCTGTTCATCCTGGCTCCGGTGGTGGCGTTCCTGGCCTTCCAGGGCGAGGCCATCGCCCGGCTGCTGCTGCACCACGGCAGGTTCGACGCCGAGGCGGTGAAAATCACCGCCCGCACCATGCACATGGTGGCCTTCGCGGGCGTGGGGACGTTCATCTCCCGGGTGCTGCTCTACAGCGTGTATGCGGACAAGGACATCAAGGTGATGCGACTGGTGCTGTCCGCCATGGTCGTCAAGGTCGTGGCCAGGATCGCCCTCGTCCTTCTGCTCGTCGGCCCCCTGGGGGTCGCGGGGATCGCCCTGGGGCGCAGCCTCTCCATCCTCGTCCGCATGCTGGTGATCTTCCTGCTGCTCTACAAGGTCTGGGGGCGGTTCCTGCGCCTGTCCGACATCCGCAACATGATCCTGGTCCTGGTGATCACCGCGGTCTCCATGGGCAGCACCCTGTACCTGAATCGGCTGATGACCTGGACCATGGACGGCAGTTTCTGGATTCGCCTGCTGGGCGTGTCGGTTGCCGCGGTGGTCGGCTTTGGTTTGTTCCTGGGCTTGTCGGCCTTGGTGCGCCTGCCAGAACTCAAGGCACTCAAGGGCATGATCAGGCGCCGCAAGGCTGCCTGAGCCAGAGGTTTTCCCCCTGATCGAATGACCCCCATCTTTGAAAGTTGTTGCGCCCCATGGGGAACAAGAGCAAGAGCGGTAAGACGGTCGGGTCGATGATCAAGATCGCCGTGACCCGGGGCCTGGGCCTGGTGATGGCGCTGGGTGTTTCCTCCCTGCTGGCCAACCGCCTGGGCACCAGCGATGCGGCGGACGCCTTCTTCTTCGCCCGGCGTCTGGCTGTGGGATTTTCCGAGGCGGCCAACCGCGTTGCCAGCGTGATGCTGGTGCCCGGGCTGGTTTCCATCCTGACCACCCGGGACATCGCCGGCATCCGGAAGGTCTGGCACGGCTACCAGCGTCGGGCGCTGGTGTATATGGTGCCGGTTGCGGTGGTGGGGGCCTTGTTCTCCCCCTGGATCGTGAAACGGGTCGGCCCGGGAATGGCCCCCGACACCGCACACCTGGCGGCGACCCTGCTGAGGGTTCTGGTCTTTATCATCCCGGTGGTGGTCTTCCGTTCCATCAGTGGGAGCATTCTCAACGCCGGCCGCGTATTCGGCGTGCCCGAGCTCCTGGCCCAATTTTCGCGGTTCCTGTTGATCCTGGCCCTGATTATCCTGGTGCCCCCCTTCAGCGTCACCTTCCTGGCCTGGGTCATGCTCACCGGATCCATAATGGCCGCCGTGTCCCTGACCTTCGTCACAGGCCGCACCCTGGATCGGATCCAACCCAAGGAAAAACCTCGCCGCAGCGACGGAGGCAACGGCCCGGGACGCCTCTTGATGCCCGGGCTGCTGGTGTTTGGGACCAACCAGATCCTGATCTGGGCGGAGTTCGGTTTCGCATCCACCCTCGGTCCCGGCAACATCGCCACCTACGAATACGCCAACCGGCTCATGAACATCTTGCCGGAGTTGATCACGGCCAGTCTGACCACGGTGATGTACACGGAGTTTTCCCACCTGATGGCGCGCGGGGAGCGTCAGGAAATGTACCGGAAGCTGGCCGTCGCGTTGCGGTCCGGCCTGTTCGTGCTGGTGCCCGTGGTGGCCTTCCTGGCCTTCCAGGGGGAGGCGATCGCCAGGCTGTTGCTGCAACACGGCAGGTTCGACGCCGAGGCCGTGAAGGCCACCGCCGGCGTCATGCACATGGTGGCATTCGCGGGGATCGGGACTTTCGTCTCCCGGGTGCTGCTCTTCGCCATGTACTCGGACAAGGACGTCAAGGTGATGCGCCTGGTGGCCATCGCCATCGGGGTGAAGATCGCGACCCGGATCCTGTGCATCACCCTGCTCGTCGGCCCCCTGGGGGTGGCGGGCATCGCCCTGGGCCGCAGCATTTCGATCCTGTTGCGGATGTTCGTGATCTTCTTGCTGCTCTACCGGGCCTGGGGCCGCTTCCTGCAGATGTCCGATATCCGCAACATGCTGCTGATCTTCCTGTTCACCCTGGTCTCCATCGGCGGCACCTTTGCGGTGGGACGGCTCTTCGGGTTGAACGACGGCGGAGGCTACCTGGCGAACCTGGTGGAACTTGGGGCCACAGCGGGGGTGGGATTCGGGCTGTTCCTGGGCCTTGCGGCGATGGCCCGTTTGCCCGAGCTCCAATCCCTCAAGGGCATGATCAAGCGCCGCAAGGCCGCATGATCACCGGCCCAACACCCTCACCAGCCCGGGCTTTTCGCCGGCCACATAGGCTCCACCGGGCAGCTCTTCACTGACCACCAGGGGCAGCGGGCCCCTCGGCAGCAATCCGTCTGCGGGGGGCAGTTGGATCTCGTAGCGACCGAACTGCGCATCCGTCACCACGATCATTTTCTCAGGATGGACCGAAGCCGGGAGCTGGTAGGTGGTTTCGGCGCCGGTCTGCCAGATCACGTAGGTGTCGGGTTTGCCCGTGCGGTGGATGATATAGGTACCGGGAGTCGGCTTCTCCACACTGGTCATGTCCTCGACCAGGGCGCCCAACAGGTGGTAGCCCCAGAAGCCGCCGGTGGCCTGCTGGTTCTCGTCGATGAGCTGGAGCTGGGAATTGCCCCAGGTGGGTCCGTTGTCGGGGTCGTATTCCCGGCCGAACATGGACAGCCACATGGTGAACTCTAGTCCCCGGGACAGGGCGTCGAGATTCATGTCCATGGCGGTCATGAAGTGTTCGGTGGGGGTGATGTCCAGGTCGTAGGCCAGGTTGGGTCCGCCGCATTCGGAGGTGATCAGGGGCGTGTTGCCCACCTCTTGCCGAATGCGTGCGATGCGGTACTGGTTGTATTCCACCGGGCCGTACATGTGCAGGTCGACGATGTCGTAGCGGCTCTCGGCCAGCACGCGCTCCCGGTCGGCGACCGCTTCGGCGATGCTGGGATCCTGGCAGAGTTCCACCGTCAGGGTGTCGTTGACGGTCTCGTTGTAGGACAGCCGGGCGGTGTATCCGCCCATCCCCGCGTTGAGCACCATGGCATCCAGCCCGATGGAGGAGATCCCCCCCAAGACCACGTGGGCGTTGGGATCGGTCGCCTTGACGACGTCATAGGATGCGTTGAAGAATTCGATCAGCTGGTACAGGGTCCCGGTCCAGCCGCCGTGGAGGTTGTTCTTGGACGGCCACTCGTTGATGAACTGGTAGTAGAGGACCGGCTTGCGCAGCTCCGGCATGTCGTTCACGCCGTCGCCGTCGTAGCGATCCACGCACAGGGCCATGAACTCGGTCCAGTCGGCCATGTCGGCGGGCGGATGGTTCGCCGCCAGATCCTCCGAGGGTTCGATAGCCCACTCGGCGTCGATCTCGAAGGTCAGGAACGCGTCGATCCCCAGGGCCTGCAGCACCTGGATCTTGGTGTCGGTCCCTCCCCAGAGGTATTCATCCTCGTTCGGTTCCCGGTCTTTCCAGTGGACCGTCAGGCGAACCACGCCCATGCCGCACTGGGGGAACAGGTAGTAGTTGTGGGGATTCTGGGACGGGAAGCCCAGGCCCAGGCGAGAGCTGGGCTCGAAGGCCAGATCGGCCAGGGCCAGCTCGGTGACCTTGGCCTCGGGGGCCTGTTTCCAGGTCACTTCATATCGCAACGGGTCGCCGCCGGCGTTCGCAAGGCAGGGAAGGGCGAAGGACAGCAGCAGGACGGCGGTCAGCAGGGTTTTCATGCGCAGCCATCTTTCCGTGGGGTCCAATCCAACAGTCCAACGCCATAAGGCAGCAAATCATGTGCCGGGGATACGCTCGGGCAGGTGGTGTCGCCCACAGGGTTGGTCATGCAGGCAACAGATTGAAACGGAGGAAGTTGGAAATTGACCGGGGCGCGGCCGGCCGCCGTCCTCCGGGACGGAGGGGCTCCCTGGATCATGCAGAAAGCAAGGGTGGCGGAAAAAACCGCCCAGCCCGGATTCAGGGCTAGGGTCCGGAACGGTCCCGCATTTGCCAGCACCACTGCGGCCAGGTTACATCCTGTTGGCCGGGGGAATTCCGGTGCAGAGCCGCCAAGAGCGGCCAGGGCGCGAGGCGGGCGACGGCTCCGGCAAACTTCAGAACGGCGTGGTCCAGGCTGGTCAGCCGCTCATTTTCCCGACCGGGCCCGGAAAAGCTGGTGTTGGCGGCAAAGCGCTCGGCGAGCATTTCGGGGTCGAACCCGCAACCGAGGGAATCCCCGATGCGTCGCAGGACGTCCGGGGTGTCGGCCCGCAGGTCCTCGTAGCTCACCATCAGGGCGCGGTCGCACGAGGCGCAGAAGTGATCGAGGGCGCGGGTGTGCAGGGAGATGGAAAAAGCGCCGCGCAGGACGCGGGGGATGCGCCGCACGGGACCGGGCGGCGTGCGGCCGAAGGCCCACAGGCGTGAACGCAGCAGGGCGGCGGGATCGCGGCGAATGCCCACGAAGCGGGCGTCGGGAAAAAGGGCCGCCAGGTCCGGGCCCAGCAGGGTGTGGTCGGGACTTTTTTCCAGCCAGTGGGTGGCGGCGCAGCGGGTGGCGAGGTCGTCCATGACCCAGCGGAAGGCGGTCGCGTAGCTGCGGGGCCGGGCGGCGATAAAGGCTTCCCGGTCGCAGCCCGACAGCAGGAAGTAGTCACAGGTCGTGAAGGCCTCGGCGAAGCGCCGGAAGTTGTCCTCGTCGTCCAGGTCGCCGAAGGCGCGGGCGAAGTGGGAAAAGAAGATGCTCTCGTGGACCCCGCGATGCTCGACGGCTTCGACGGCCGCCACGCGGGGGTGTCCTCCCAGGCAGTTGGCCAGCCAGGTCGTTCCCGAACGCTGCAGGCCCAGCACGAAAACGGGGACGGCGCTCACGGCGTCCTGCTCCCTGCGCTCAGGTTCTTGGCGGTGTGGGCGGCGAACAGTTCCAGTTGCCGGTGAGCGTTGATCACCACGTTGAATTCCTTCACCACTCTCTGGCGGCCACGACGGGCCATGGCGTGGGCCGCATCCGGTTCGGCCTGGACCCGCAACAGGCAGTCGGCGATGGCGGCGGAGTCCTCGGGTTCGACCAGGAACCCGGTCACCCCGTGTTCCACCAGCTCGGGAATGCCCGAGACGCGGGTGGTGATCACGGGACGCTGATGGGCCAGGGTTTCGATGACCACGTTGGGAATGCCCTCGGTGCGCCCGCCGGGACCGATGATGCTGGGGGTCACCACCACGTGGGCCTGGGCATAGCGCCGGCCGACTTCCTCGTGCGGCTGCGGGCCCAGGAACTCCACGCGATCCTGGAGGCCGAGGGTCCGGACCAGTTCCCGCAGAGTCTTCTCGTGCGGGCCTCTGCCCACCAGACGGCAGCGCCAATCGCCCAGCTCGCCGTTCACCGCATGCAACGCTTGAAAGAGGAACTCGATACCCTTGCGAACCTCCAGAGACCCCACGTAGAGCACCTGGAAGGGTCCGGGGGGCGTGGGGTCCAGGGCGGGCACCTGCTCGGGGTCGAGGCTGGAATGGATCACGTGCATGGTGCGGTCGGCCAGGGAGGGCACCCGGTCGCGCAGGAATGTCACGTTGTAGTTCGTGATCGTGCGGATGAACGCCGCCTCGCCGAGCTTGCGGTCCAGCATGGCCTGGGTAATGAAGATGTCGTGGGCCCGACAACTGACGCTGTAGGGCAACCCGGTCAGGCGGCCGACGATCCAGCAACAGGTGGCCGGATGGGAGGCGAATTCCCCGTGCAGATGGTCCGCCCCCCAGGCGGTGAGGTCCTCGGCCACGGCCAGGCACTTGGGAATCAGGATCAGGGACTTGGCCAGGGTGACCGGATGCGACCAGAATCCCCGCAGCAGGTCCCATTTGATCCGGATGATCGTCAGGGGTTTGCGCAGCAGCGCACGTCCGGTGGCCCCGAGCACGCGGCGATCGAACAGGAAGCCGAACGACCGGGCCCAGCCCAGGATGGGGCGCGCGAAGTCGTGCACCTTGTCGTGCTTGCGGTACCGGGACATGTGGTACAGGCGGATCTCGTGCCCTTCCCGCGCGAACTGCATGACGTCGCGCAGGATGAAGGTCTCGGTGGTCTTGGGAAATTCGGTGACGACGATTCCCAGGCGCATGATATCCCCCGCTGAAGTGGTGACCCTTCGGGTCAGGGCTGCGATTTTTGCGGCGCGCCCTTGATGGCGTTGATCAGGTTCCGCACCCCCTGGCCCAGCATGAGCACAGGATACCAGTAATAGTTCCCCAACCCCACGCCGACCTGGGCGCGGAAGAAGAACACGTCCGCGGTCAGACAGGGCACGCCCAGCACGTTCTTGCCGACGTGAGTGCGGCTGATGAGGGTGGGGTCCTCGTCGGGGCGGTTCTCCAACCAGCCTCCGGTGGTGGCCTCGAAGCCCGCGGCCAGCGCCAGTTCCCGGGCGCGGTCGGTGGTTCGATTCTGGGGCCAGCAGAACACCCGGGGCGGCCGGCCGAGCCGTTCGCCAAGTTCCCGGCGGCAGAGGGTGAGCTCGTTCTGGACGCGGACGGCGAATTCGTCCGCGGTCTCGCGGTTGCCCTCGTGCCAGCGCCGGCTGGTGAGGGTCGGCCCGTTCTCCGGCACAGGCGATCCCAGGGTCACGGCCGTGGGTTCGTCCTGGCGGTACCATGCGCTCTTGTCTCCCGGCACGGCCGACCACTGGACCCAGGCCAGGTTGCGCCAGTTGTCCCGGGTCAGTTCCCCGATGGAGGCCGGGCCAACCGGAATGCGGCCGTGGTCGGTGCCGTGGGCCTGGATGTCCACCAGTCCGGTGTCCATCATGGCGCGCATCTCCGCCGCGTTGAGGTACCCGTCCCATTGCAGGGGGGCGCCACCACCGCCGAGGGTGGGGCGCAGGTCGTCGCCGGGCGTGATGAAGTCCGTGGAGACGAAAACCGTGGCGGGCATGCCGTGCTTCTTCAGCAGCGGCGTGGCGGCCACCCAGTTGTCGAGGTAGCCGTCGTCCAGGTGCAACACCACCGAGCGCGGCGCCAATGGGCGACCTTCGCGTCGGGCGTCGACCAGTTCCCCGGTGGAGATGACCCGGCAACCGGTTGCGGCCAGCACGGCCAGCTGACGGTCGAACAGCTCGCTGCCCAGGGAGATGTCGGCGGCCCAGGGCAGCCAGTCAGAGTCATCGGAGACGCTGTGGAACGTGAAGACGGGAACGGCTCCCGGACGCCACAGAATCCGGTGCGTGAAGAGGCCCACCACCAGGGGCAGCAGCAGCCACCACGGCGAAGCGCCCAGCGCCAAACCCACGACCGCTGCGGCCACAGCTGCGAGCAGGAACCCGAAGGCGACCATGGCCTTCATTTTGCGCAGCTTCCGGGGGCGCTTGGTGAGGTGTCGATCGGCCTCGCTCATGGGAGCAACCGCCTGATCATGGTCCCCGCACCGCCCTTGAAAACCTTGGCCCACGGCAGCTTGGCGACGGTCTCGAAGGGCCGCAACATCCGGTGCCCCAGGTACGCGATGCGCCAGGAGGCCGGGGCGGAGCCCGCAACCGGTTCGTATCCCAGGGCGGAGAGCTCGGGCCGGGACTGGTCCTCGATGATGGCCGTCTGCACGGGAGAAAGGTGCCCGCGCCACTTGTCGAGCGAGGCCGGGTTCAAGGGCTTGAGCACCGGGAAATTCCGCAGGGATTCCTCGTGGTCGGGGTACAGTCGATAGCGGGGGGCGTCGGCGCGCGTGAGCATGTCGGGGTGGTAATCCTCGCCGATGAAGGCGCAGATTTCCCGCAGCACTCCTTCTCCGTCCCGCACCAGACGCTCGTAGCCGACCATCATCAGGCGGTCCTGTGCGGCCTGCCGGCTTGCGGCGCGGACGCTGAGCCGCCACCGCCGGGCGTGCACGTGGGGAAAACGACTGGACCGGGCCCAGTTCTTGGCCAGGATGGACGAGACCACCGCGCGGGGATCCCGCTGCATGTACAGGATCCTGGCGTCGGGATACCACTCCAAAAGAGTTTCCAGATGCTCGGCGTGTCGCGGAGTCTTTTCACCCCAGCGCGGCTTGTCGGTGCGGGCGGCGTAACAGCGGCAGATGGCGGTGAAGATCCCCCGCCAGCTGGCCTCGATGTTCTCCTCGACCTCGCGGCGCACGGCCTCGGGGGTCAGGCCGAACGACGGCAGCAGATCGCTCTGCGCCAGCGCCTGCCAGAACAGTTCGAAATCCCGGGGACGCGAGGGGTCGAGGTGGCCGTAGACCCGCATCCAGCTGTTGATGAAGTTCGTCTCCGGCGCGATGGCCAGATGCGGATGACAGCTGAGCATCATCCGCATGAGGGTGGTGCCGGAACGGGGCAACCCGACGACGAAGACCGGATTTTCCGGAATCAATTCCATGTCCGGTTGATGATCTGATCCATGATCCAGACCGAGGTGACAACGGAGAGAACCGGCAGGAGGTTCTTCAACACATAGCCGAACTTGGTCACGTTGGACTGGGAGACATGGATCCGGTCGCCCGGTTGCAGGGGGATGTCGCCGTTTTCGACGGCCTCGAAGTAGGTGAACTTGTAGACCGTCGAATCGGTCGCGGTTTTCCGGAACAAAAGCAGGTCGTCGAAGGAGGCCGAGTCCATCTTGATGCCCCCTGCGTTGGCCAGGCCCTCGATGAGGGTGGCGCCCTTGCTGGGCATGGGATAGGGGCCGGGCTCGGGGACGTCACCGAGGATGAAGTACAGATTCTCATTGATGGGGGGCACGAAGATCTTGTCCCCGGCTTGCATCAGGATGTCGAGGTTGGGGTTGTGACCGTGCTCGGCGGCCCACAGATCCAGAGGATAGGAGTGGCCGTCGCGGGTCAGTAGCACGCGGGTCAGGTCCCCGTCGTTGCGCGGACCGTCGGAGGCGGCCAGCGCCTCGCCGATGGTCTGCAGGGAGTTGGTCAGGAAAACGGTGCCGGGTTTCTGGACCTGGCCGCCCATCAGCACGGGATGAGCGAGATAGTCCACGATTTCCACCTCGACCTGGGGAGAACCGACCAGGGACTCGTAGGCGTTCTCCACCGCGACGGCCACTCCACGCAGGGACATGCCGCTGACGGCGAGGGGACCCACGAAGGGCAGTTCGATGTCGCCCTTGGCGTTGACGGTGGACACCTGACGGCGGTTGTTGCTGTTGGCCGGGACGGTCGAGCCCAGGTCCGGTCGTCCCCAGACCACCACGGTCAGCACGTCGCCGGGTCCGATCTCGTAGAGGGGCCGGGGGTTATCGGGGGTGATCCGGTCCAGGTGAACGACAGCCGGAGCGGCGGCGGAGTCGGCGGGAACCGGCACCAGGGCGTCCAGACCGCGGATGGTATCGCGCCCGTAATGGGTGGCCCCGCATCCGGTCAGGCCGATCAAACCGGCCAGAAGTATCAGTGCCGTGCTGCGCTGCAACGCGTTCATTGGTTCCCTTTCCAGGTTCAAGCTGATGGCAGGTCCGGCGTCATCCCCAGTTCTATCGACCCCGGCGGACAAGTATAAAGATTCATTCGGTCGAAATTGCAACCCATAACCAGAATTTTGCCGCAGATTTCCGTCGCTTGATCACTCCCGCGGCGCATGTTCCAGCAGACACGCGCCCGAAAACCGCTGCAGGCGGAAGTCGCTTCCCCGGATGGCCACGGCGCCCACGTATCCGTCGCTCGGCGCAAGGGAGACCACCTCGATGCCTGCGAGATCCCCGCAGGCATCGGGGCCGGACAGGTTCACGTCGCCTGACGGGGCGATGCCGACGGTGAAAGAGGACAGGGGGAACGAGATTCCCCTGCCCAGGGCCTTGACCACGGCCTCCTTGACCGTCCAGATTTCCAGGAATCGCCGCAAGCGCCGGGCTCCCACATGGCCGGCCAGATCGGCGGTCTCGGCCGCGGACAGGACCCGGGGGGCGAGGTCGTCCGGCTCGATGTCGCGGTCGGCCGGCTCCAGGTCCACGCCGACGGGTCGCTTTCGCGCCACCGCGATCAGGGCGAAGCCGCCTGCATGGGACACGTTGAATTCCCGCGTGTCGTCGGGATCCGTGTCGGCCAGCCCGGGCTTGCCGTGGGGTCCATCGGTGAAGGTCAGCTCATGGGGGTTTCTCTCCAGGTGCCGCGCCAGGAGCAGACGGAGCCCGCAACGAGCCACGGTGAAGCGGCGGCGGTCGGCCTCCTGGACGAACCGGTCGGCCCGATCTCGTTCCGATGCCGTCAGGCGCTCCCGGCAACGGTCCAGGGTGACGGACGGAAGGTCCACGGGAAACCGCCAAACCTGCACGTCCCGGGCACCCAGACGGGGCGGGAGAGCAGGCTCGGTCCAGGTCGTGTCGGGCGTCTCCATGTCAGGCCCCGGCCAAGGCGCGTTCGCAGGCCTGGGCTGTGGCGAGGGCCACCGCGGGGCCCTGCTGCTGGATGAAGAAGTGGCCGCCCGGGAACATGGTCATGTTCACCGGACCGGTGGTCACCTCCTGCCAGGATCGATACTGGTCCTCGCCGACCCGGTGGTCGTCCCGGCCCCCGAAGGTGGCGATGGGGCATCCCAGGGGCTCGCCGGGGGTGTAGCGGTAGGTCTCGAACAATTCCAGGTCCGCCTGCAGGGGGGGCACCAGCAGGGCCACCAGATCGGGCTCGGCGAGGATTTCCTCGGGAATGCCGCCGTACCGTTCCTGCATGCCGCGGATGAATTCGTCCTGGGGCAGATGGTGCAGGGGAGGAAACGGGTCGGGAATATGGGGACCGCGCGCGCCCGAGGCGATGAGCAGGAAAGGCTCGGCCTGGCCGGCCTGCCGCAGATGGACGACCAGCTCGTATCCGATCAGGGCGCCCAGGCTGTGCCCCAGAACTGCATAGGGAACGTTCAGCAGCGGCGCCATCGCCTCGGCGGCCTGTTCGATCAGCGAACTCATTCGCCGCAAGGACGGCTCCCGCAGCCGGTTGCCCCGACCGGGAAAATGAAGGGGGCAGACCTCGATGTCCGCCGGGAATCGGGCCTGCCAACCATGGAAAACCGTGGGTGCCCCGCCGGCAAAAGGAATGCAGAACAAACGAGCCCGGGGCGGCCGGTCGGCGGGCCGGTTCGGGAACCAGGGATTTGCTGGCGCCATGGTCAGCGCCCCTTGGCCCGGGAGCCGTCGCCCTGAAGGAAGGCCAAGGCCCGGAAGGTGCTGCGGAACATCATGCCCAGGGACTTGGAGGTCGTGGCCGTCTTGTCCATGGAGTTCAGCAGGGAATGGGCGCAGCCCAGCAGCTGGTTCCGGGTGGCCGCGCTTTCGGCGTGCGCGCCGCCGTAGGCCAGCCCCAGCATCATCAGGTAGGACCCCGCCTGGAGGGTCTTGCTGTGGTCGTCCTGCCGGTAGTAGAATCGGTTCTCCGAGGCGGCCCACTGGTTGCCGGTGAAGAACACGCCCACGTCGATCACCATGGCCAACGCCCGGGAAGCGAGGGCCTGTCGGTCCTTCTGGTGGGCGTGGTGGTAGCGGGCCAGGGCCTCGCTGACCACGCCGGCGTGGATGACGCCCTCGTACTTGCGCGGGGGCACTTCCAGGATGACCGACACGAGCTGGTCGGTCTTCTCGGCCAGGGCCGCCGCCAGAGCGGGCTCCGCGTGGGCGGTCAGCGTCTCCAAGGAAAGGAGATTGATCAGCGTCCAACCCGCGGTCCGGATGTGGACCATGTCCTTGTCCCGGTTCATGCCCTCGGTCATCTCGATGGTCCGATCCACCAGCCCTCCGTCGGCGACGAAATCCCCGGCGATACGCAGGGCCATGTCACGCAGATGGGGATCGCCCGTCAGCAGATGACCCCACACCAGCATTTCCACCAGGGTGTGGGAGCCCGAATGGGTTTCCTCCACGTTGGGCGCGTCGTAAAAGTGGAACCGGGGAAAGTGGTCCCAGTCGCCACCGTAGCGGGCGAAGAACGGGGCGAAGATATCGTCGACGGACCGGGTCATGGTCTTGTCGAGGGGGGCCATGCTCATGCCCGCGCGCTGGACCAGCGCCAGATCCCGGGTGGTGATGTCGCCCTTCTGGGGTTTCTGCCGGGCCGCTTGCGGGTCGAGTTGCTGGAGCCGCTTCTTGATGCCCGGGCTACCGCGCCGGTATTCCTGCATGGATTCCTCGGCCATGAAGTAACCCAGGGAATTGGCGATCTCCCTTTCATGGGCGGCCGGATCGGAAATGTTTTCGGCCCGAACCCCCTTGATAACCCTGAGCGCCAGCTTGTGCGCCCGCCCCTGGGTGTCCTTGCTGGGGGGGTAGAGTCGGTCGATGGCCTTGACGATGCGCTCGTCCCCGGAGGGCCGGTCCGACCCCTGCCGCCAGGTCTGGACCAGGGCCGCACCCGCGGCCTTGCCTACGGTGCCGGTGATGGCGTAGGTCGTCGAGCGGTGCTGGTAGACCTGGCCCTTGAGGTTCACGCAGTTGTCGGCGAACTGGACGGCCATGTCCAGGGCGTCGTCCAGGGGGCCGGTGTCGCCGGAGTGCAGGACGTACTGCAAAAGGGCCGAGTCCGGGTCGTATTCGTGGTTGTAATAGCCCAGGTAGGCCGAACCCTCGTCGGCTGCGAAATCTCCCCAGCTGGCCATGCCGCGGTTCACGTCCTGTTTCTGGCTCCGGCGGAGGTTGTCCACCCCGGCCAGGAGGCTCTGGTCGATGCTGCGGCTGTCTTGGCCGGCGGGACCCAGCAGACCCGCCGCGCCGGTGGAGGCGATGTATGCGGGGTCCAGCGCCCCGTGCACCGGGTTGTTGATGCGCCGGGCCAGATCCCGGGGTTCGGCCCCCCGCTCGAGGATGATCTGGTGGCTGACGTGGTAGCCCTTGTCCGCGGGATAGTGACCGAGTTTGTCACCGGGGTAGAGGGACAGGCGCATGACTCCGCCGGCGCCCGTCAGGTTCACCGGGCCGCGGTCGTCGGCCCGATAGACCGCGGCGGTCCATTCTCCCATGCGGATGGCGCCCGCACCGTTGTCTGCATCGGCCCGGCCGGAGGCGGCGATCTCGAGGGACAGATCCCGCCAGGACGCGTCCCGGTTCAGCTGGGCGATGTGGGTCGTCACCCTCACCCGGTCCGAGGTCAGGGGTTCAACCCAGGTCTGGACGAAATGGTCGCCGACGGTTCGGCTCTGGCCGTCTTTGACGTCGAAGCTGAATTCTCCGCGTTCGGTGCGGAGTTTGAGGGACATGGCCGGCAACTTCACGGCCGGAGCGGCGGGGGATTTCCCGTCGGCGAGGGCCACGGTCAACCGGCGGGTTTCGCCGGACTTCAAGGCCAGCGGGAACCGGGCCAGGGCCCACCGGACGGAGCCGTCGGGCCAATAGCTCAAGGATTTCGTCCGCACGGGCAGGGCCTGGTCTCCGGAACAGACCGTCAGGACCTGGTCGCGGCTCATGGCGCCGGGGGCCAAAGGGATCCCGGCTTCCACCAGGGCGCTCGGGCGAGCGGTGTGAGCCGTTTCCGCCACGGTCAGGGTGATGCTGCCGGGGCAGTTTCCCACCACGGTGCCCCCGGAATTTCCATTGTCGGCGTTCCCGATGTCTGTGTCTCCGCCTTGGTCGCCTCCCGAGCCCTGATCTTGGTCCTGAGGGTCACTGGTATCGGGGGGAGTGGAAGCGCCTCCCCGGTGTCCATTGGGCCGTCGCGGCAGGCCTTCACAGGCGGAAGTGACCAACAACAGCAGCACGACGGCGGCGATCCGTGGCAGGCGGGACATGGAAACCTCCAGCGGTGGGACCACCAGCCGGCGGTTCGCCGCCGGCCGGACATGGGCATGAAACCTCAGGGGAATTCAAGCGGCAGGTTAACAAGGACCGGGACAATCGTCAATGTCTCGATTTTTGATTTCAACAACCAGAATCAAGAAAATCGAGAAATTCCATCGAAAATGCTCTTTATTCTCGATAACCATCTTGACTCGGGGGGGTTTTGTGTGCTATGATCATCCTGCATTCGTATTGGGGGACGAATTTTTTGCGTATAGTACGGTGTTCATGGGGGGAAGGTCGACTCCTTGGGAGTCGATCGGGGGAGTGGAGTTGTCATGAAACTTGTGGCGGAGCAATTGATTCCCTCTCCTCGGAGAGCGGAAATCGGGGACTTTTCCCCGAAAGTGCGCCGGGATCCCGGAGCTCCCGTAGCTGAAAAAGAAACCAACGCCGTCCCCTACCTTTGCCCGGTTACGCGCTGGGATACCATCACCGGTGCGGAAAAAACCCCGTGGTGCGTTTCCCGGGCCAAGCGGGCGATGGACGTGGCCCTGGCTCTGGTGACCCTGCTGGTCTCGTTGCCGGTATTCATTCCCATCGCCATCGCCATCAGGTTGGAGAGCCCGGGTCCGGTCTTCTTCAAGCAGTGGCGGACCGGCCTGTTGGGCAACCGGTTCCAGATGTGGAAGTTCCGGACCATGGTGCAGGATGCGGAAAAGCTCAAGGACCGCGTCATGCATCTGAACCAGCACAGCAAGGACGGACCGGATTTCAAGATCGTGGACGACCCCCGGATCACCCGGGTCGGCCGCTTCCTGCGCAAAACCAGCCTGGACGAACTCCCCAACCTCATCAGCGTGTTGCAGGGACACATGAGCCTGATCGGTCCGCGCCCCACCTCCTTCGGGGTAGAGAATTATTCCGATTGGCACCTCGTGCGCCTGACCGTTCCGCCCGGAATCACGGGTTTGTGGCAGATCAGCGGCCGGAGCGAGGTCGATTTTGACGATCGCGTCAAACTGGACTATCAGTACATCCAGAACCAGTCGGTCCTGCTGGATCTGAAGATCCTGCTGCGGACGCCCCTGTGTGTCCTGGGCGGGCGCGGGGCCTGCTGACGGGAATCCCATCCTCTGGTCCGTTACCGCCGTTATTCAGCCCATCCGAGGGAGCGGGAAGTGTCCGCAATTCTGGCGATTGTCAGCAAGAACGGCGAAGAGCTGCCTCCCCATCACTTCCAGGGAGCCCTGGCCGCCCTGCGCTGGCGGGGGCGTCATCATCAAGTCGAGGAATTGCCCACCGGATGGGTGGGAGTGGTCCATCCCTTGGCCTGCAGTGACGGGTTGTGCGGCACCGATCTCCATCGAGACGACCACGGGAATATCGCCGCCTGCCACGGCCACCTCTATGATTTGCCGGACCTCTACCGCAGCATGGAACAACCCCTGCCCGAAGATATCGCCCTGCACCCGGCGCGCGCGGTCCTGGATGCCTGCCTCAAGTGGGGTCGCCAGGCTCCGGAGCACTGGAGCGGCGAGGCGTCGTTCGTGTTCTGGAACGCCACCGAGCACCGGCTCATGGCCGGCCGGGATCACATGGGCACCCGGCCTCTGTTCTATTACGACCACGGAGGGATGGTTGCCTTCTGCACCGACAGCAAGGCCCTGCTGACCCTCGGCGGACGGATTCCCGAACCCGATCCCGTCTCCATGCACCGTTTCCTGTGTCTGGACTCCTGGCAGGACGAACGGTCGTTCTTCCTGCGCATCAAGCGTGTCCTACCGGGATGCATGAAGATCCTGGTGGGGGAAAAGCTCCAAAGTTCCCGTTACTGGCAACCCGGCTGCACGGAAAACCCCCTGCTCCGGGACCAGGAAGATTTCCACGCGGGGTTCAAGTCCAAGATCTCCCAGGCCATCCAGCGCCGGGTCGCAGGCACGGGTTCCTTCACCCTGGACCCCCGGCGGGACGAATTCCACTACCTGCTCGGAGCCCTGCTGGGCGAAACCGAATTGAGCCTCAGCAGCGAAGGTATCGACGGTCACGGAGGCGACCGACCCCGGGGCATCCTGGCTTCGCCGGTTCCCATGGCCGAGCTGACCGGCGACGAGTTGCTGGACGAGATGGACCGGATGAACATCTTCCACGACGAGCCGGTGGCATCCCTGGCGGTGATCAGCAGCTGGATGCTGCGCAACGAGGGCAGCCAGAGCGAGGCCGGGATCCAACTCAACCAGATCGGCGCCCGGGAACTGCTGGGGCAGGAGGAGCTCTCGCTCAGCTATCTGTTGCGCTCCGGTCGGATGAACGCCCTGGCGCATGGGATCCGTACCGCGGGGCTGGCGAACCAGGGCCTGCGCAAGGGATTTTGGGCCGTCATGCAGCACGTGTTGGGGCCCTTGTTGCCGCCCCTCCTGCTGGATACCCGGCGCAGTTTTCGCCACAAGGATCGCTTCCCCTGGCTCAACTCCACCCTCACCCGGCTTCCCCTGGAACGCAGCACCCGGTTGGAAGGCGAATTCCCCAGCGAGGTCCATCACCGTCTGGCTTTGGCCATTACGCATGGCGTCCTGCCCTTGAAGCTGCACTACGAGGACCGGCACGCCGGCATCCTGGGTTTGGAGACCCGCTATCCCTTCCTGGATCTGGAAGTTGTGCGGTATTGCCTGTCCCTGCACCCGGACAACCTGTACGGGCCCCATTCCCTGGGCGCCAGGGTGCGTCAGGCCTCCCCCCAGGTGATCGGCGCCGACGGCAAGCGTCCGGTGGGAGCGGTCATGCGTGAGGTGCTGGAAAAGCACTGGGAGGATCGGCGTTTTCAGGAGCGGATCGTCGATACCCTGTCGCGATCGCAGCTCGTTTCCGATGGGTGGCTGCGGGCCGACAAACTGGTTCAGCTCCAGGATCGGGTCCTGCGGGGGAACCGGAACTTCCGCCCTCACTTGTGGCGGGTGCTCACTCTCGAGGGCTGGTGCCGCCAGCGTTGGTCGGCTCAGGCCAAGGCCGTCCGGCAGCCAGCGCTACGAATTGCTCCGCGATCAACCCAACAGTCCGGTTGATGCCGTAGTCTGCGGCCCGCTCCCGCCCGCGCTTCGCCAGGTCGTTGGCCAGATCCCCATCCGATAAGACCTCCGCCATGGCTGCTGCCAGGGCCGGGATGTCTCCCACGGGCACCAGCTTTCCGTAACGCCCGCCCTGCAGGATCACGCGCGGGCCGACCGGGCAGTCGGTGGAAACCACCGGGGTGCCGCAGGCCATGGCTTCGATCAGCACGTTTCCGAAACCTTCCCGGCGCGAGGACACCACCGCCAGGTCGGCGCGCTTCATCACCGGATAGGGGTTGTCGACGTGTCCGGTCAACATGACCCGATCCTCCAGTCCCAGTTCCCGGATCAAGGCGGCCAGAGCGGGGCGCTCGGCACCGTCACCCATGATCACCAGCTGAGGCGCCGGGTCACTATGGGGAAGCAGGGCGATGGCGCGCACCAGGTCGTCGAACCCCTTGGCCTCGTCCAGGCGCCCGGTGGCCGCGATGAGGGGAACATCGGGATGCGGCAGGGGGATCTCGGGGTCCCGGGCGGCAAGTTCGGCGAAGCGCGCGTCGAGCACGGGGTTCGGCTGGACCATGATCCTCAGTTTCGGCAGGTTCAGGACTTCCCGCAGCTCCTGGCCGACCTCGGCCAGGGGCACCGACACCGCCGCCGCGCGGGGGTAAAGGGTGCGCATGGCCCATGCGCGAAGGCGAGGGTGTTTGGCGGTGTCCAGGAAGACCCGCGGCGAGGTGTGTTCGCTGGGAACCACCAGCACGCGACCGCGCAGTACGGCGCCCGCCAGCAGGGCGGTCATGTTGGCGGCGTTGGTGCCCGAATAGAGAATGCGGGCGCCGCATCCGTCGACGGCGCGCGCCAGGGCGAAGATGGCCTTGCGGGCGGGCAGGCCACCCAGATCCAGGACCGGGATGTCCCCGGGAACCTTCTCCAGCAGGGAGCCGTTGCGGCGGCCGCAGATCAGCACCGGTCGGATCCGCGTCCGGTCCAGATTGATCAGGAGGTTCACGACGACGCGTTCGATCCCCCCGGCATCGAGATGGGGAACGTGGAATGCCACGGGCAAGGGTGACGGGATTGGAGAGGGTGTGGGTGTCATGCGGGCTCCCGGCGTTCCGGGTCAGGCCCCGTGCGCCATGGTGTCGAGTTCTTGTTGCTCCCGGTGCCACGCCAGGGTCCGCGCCAGAGCCAGGCGGTGGTCACGGTTGTGCTTCAAGGGTATCCGGAACTCGTGCCGCTCCCTTGAGTTCAGGCTGATCCAGAAAGCGGCCAGGAACTCGCGCAGGTTCGCCGATGCCTCCAGGTACCGGGCCAGGATCTCGCCGAAGGGCAGGTGGTCCCACTCGGCCAGGGCGGCGCGCTCGGTGTCCTCGAAGTCCAGGGGAGGCGCGGCAGGCATGCTGCCGGGATCGAGACGGCGGCGGAAGAAGTCCACGGTGAAGCCCATCCAGAAAGCCAGGTGAGCCAGAGTGGCCCGGCAACTGGGGGCGTCGTCGGGGCCGGGCAGTTCCCTCCAGTGGAGGGGGAAGCCGACCACCAACTCCCTCAGAAGTCGGTCCTCCATTTCGTAGGCTTCAATCAGGGTCCGCCAGGGTTCCACCCTGTCCTGCACTTTCCGGCGAGAAAGCTGGGGCCGCGTGCACGGTCTCCATTCCGCGATGGATCCTTGCGCCAACAAGGTGAACTAACCATATCCGGGCTGTGGAGGCAAGTCGTGGATTGACCGGCCGGGATTTGCAGTGGACACGAAGGTACGGGCATAGGACTCTCGTGGCGGACCTGCGACGGGAGACGAGAATTCAAGGTTGTGCCCCGGCCCGGTTTCCGGGGGGCGGAAGGAGAGTAACGCGGTGGCGGACAACGGGTATCGCGGCATCATCCTCGCTGGAGGATCGGGCAGTCGCCTGCATCCCCTGACCTTGACGGTCAGCAAGCAGTTGATGCCGGTCTACGACAAACCCATGATCTATTACCCGCTGTCGACGCTCATGCTGGCGGGCATCCGGGAGATCCTCATCATCACCACGCCCCAGGACCAGGGAGCCTTCAAGCGGCTCCTGGGCGACGGGTCGCAGTGGGGTCTGGATTTGCGCTACGTGGTGCAACCCAGTCCGGACGGATTGGCGCAGGCCTTCCTGCTGGGCGAGGAGTTTCTGGATGGTCATCCGGCCTGTCTGATCCTCGGCGACAACATCTTCTATGCCGAAGGTCTGTCGCGGCGCCTGCAGGTTGTGGCCGACCGCACCGCCGATGCCACCATATTCGCCTACGTGGTCAATGATCCGCATCGATACGGGGTCGTCGAACTTGACGCCGCCGGCAAGCCCCTGACCATCCAGGAAAAGCCTCTGCATCCTCGCTCGAATTATGCGGTGACGGGTCTCTACTTCTTTCCTGCCGATGTGGTCAAGGTGGCCCGGGCGGTCAAGCCGTCGCCGCGAGGGGAACTGGAAATCTCCTCGGTCAACAACGCCTACCTGGGGCAGGGCCGGCTCGTGGTCGAGATCCTGGGTCGGGGTTCCGCCTGGCTCGATACCGGCACGCATCAGTCCCTGTTGGATGCCGGGCACTTCATCCGCGTCATCGAGGAACGCCAGAGCCTGCGGATCGCCTGCCCCGAGGAAATCGCCTGGCGCATGGGTTTTATCGACGCAGCCCAGCTGAAACAACTGGGTGAAAATCTGCGCAACAGCGGCTACGGCCGGTATCTGCTGCAGCTGCTCGAACACGGGCTGCGGCCATGAAGGTGTTCGAGACCGACTTGCCGGGTGTGCTGGTCTTCGACCCGCTGGTGCACGGGGACGAGCGGGGCTATTTCATGGAGACCTACCGCGCCGACGATTTCTCGGCCCACGGGGTGGCCGGCCCCTTCGTCCAGGACAACCAGAGCAGCTCCGCCAGGGGCGTGCTGCGGGGGTTGCATTACCAGATCAGTCGGGCGCAGGGCAAGCTGGTGCGCGTGCTGAGCGGAAGGGTGTTCGACGTCGCGGTGGACCTGAGAAAATCGTCACCGACCTGCGGCCGGTGGGCGGGGGTCGAACTTTCCGGCGACAACAAGCGGCAGCTGTGGGTCCCGCCCGGGTTCGGGCACGGGTTCCTGGTGCTGAGCGAAAGCGCGGAATTCTTCTACAAGTGCACGGACTATTACGCCCCCGAGCACGAGAGGGTCATCGCCTGGAACGATCCGGACCTGGACATCGCCTGGCCGGTGACGACCGGAATGACGGTGACGGTCTCGGACAAGGACCGCGAGGGTGTGGCTTTTTCCGCGGCGCAATTGTATCCCTGAGTCGAAGGAGTCGGGCGTGGCCATGCGCATCGGACAAGGTTGGGACCGGCACCGGCTGGCTCCCGGTAGGCCCTGCGTGCTGGGCGGAGTGACCTTCCCGGACTTCCCGGTCGGGCCCGTCGGCCATTCGGACGCGGATGCGGTCTGTCACGCGATCATCGACGCGGTGCTGGGCGCGGCCGGCCTGGGCGACATCGGGGACATGTTTCCGGATACGGACCCGGCCTTCGCCGGCGCCGACAGCCGGGATCTGCTGGCGACGGCCTGGGGAGCGGTGCGTGAGCTGGGCTGGTACCTTGTCAATCTCGACGTGGTCATCATCTGCGAAGGGCCGGCCATTTCACCCATGCGGGAGGAAATGCGGGCCAAGATCGCCGCCACCCTGGGTTCGACGGCCGCGGCGGTGAACATCAAGGCGACCCGAGGCGAGGGCATGGGGCCGGAGGGCCGCGGGGAATGCGTGACGGTGCAGGCGGTGGCCCTGCTGGAGGATGCATGAAAATCGCAGTGCTCATGGGTGGGGATTCCAGCGAAAGGGAGATTTCCCTGCTCTCCGGCAAGGCAATTGTCGCGGCGCTGGGCGAGATCGGCCATGAGGTCCTGGCCGTGGAACTGCAGAATGTCCGGGACGTCCTTCACGATTCCCGGCTGACCGATGTCGAGGTGGTGTTTCCCGCCCTTCACGGCGGTTGGGGCGAAGATGGGCACCTGCAGGCGGTGCTCGAGGTCATGGGAATCCCCTGCGCCCTGTCCGGGCCCCTGGCCTGCGCACTGGCCATGGACAAGGCGGCGACCAAGCGCATCATGCGGGGTGCCGACATCCCGACCCCGGATTGGCTCCAGGTCACCTGGGACAGCGCGGCCCACCGAGCCGGCGCGGTGATCGGGCGCGACGACGGACTCCCTGGGCGGGCCCTGACCCTGGACCATGTCAAGGAACGCGCCGAGGATGAAATCGGCTTTCCGCTGGTCATCAAGCTCAACACCGGGGGCAGTTCGGTGGGGTTGCGCATCGTGGATGGCCCCGACGATTTCCATGCCGCGTTCACCGAAGTGGCTGGGGCCGAGGCGGGGCCGGTGGCGGATATCCTGATCGAACACTACATCCCGGGCCGGGAATTGACCGCCGCCATCTTCCTCGGGCGGCGCCTGCCCCTGGTGGAGATCCGTCCACGGGACGGATTTTACGACTACCGGCACAAATACACCTCGGGGGCCAGTGAATACCTGGTTCCCGCACCCGTCCATTCGCCCCTGTACGAGGATATCGCCCGCGACGCCCTGCGTATTTTTGAACTTTTATGCTGCAGAGGCCTGGCTCGCGTGGACTTCCGGCTGGACGGGGATGCCTATTCCTGCCTGGAAATCAACACCATCCCCGGCATGACGGGCACGAGCCTGGTGCCGATGGCTGCGGAGGCCGTCGGAATCGGGTTCGGCGAACTGCTGGAAGACCTGTGCCGAGCGGCATTGGCGGACGGGTCCGGCCGAAATTAATTTCCTGGCTGTCTTGACATATCTTTGCTGCAGGTTATATATTCCCGGACCCAATTCGGTCGGGATCCCAAGAGGGATCAGGGCCGGATTGTGGCTGATTGCGGTGAGGGCTGTCCAGCTTCGTTGCTGGTCGGCTTGAGGTGAGTTTGGGCTGGCGTAGCTCAACTGGTAGAGCTCCTCACTTGTAATGAGGTGGTTGGGGGTTCAAGTCCTCTCGCCAGCTCCACCATCAGGTGAAGCTCGCCCAGGACGCGGAGGTACCGGTTGCCGAAGCGGTTCGGGCTGTCGCCGGGACAGGTCGGGGGGGTTCCCGAGTGGCCAAAGGGAACAGACTGTAAATCTGTCGGCGAACGCCTTCGGAGGTTCGAATCCTCCCCCCCCCACCACGAAAGCCGGACGGAGCGGGAATAGCTCAGTTGGCAGAGCATCAGCCTTCCAAGCTGAGGGTCGCGGGTTCGAACCCCGTTTCCCGCTCCAGCAGCTTGGCCTGAAATCGAGAATTAGGAGCCCACGTAGCTCAGCCGGTAGAGCACTTGCATGGTAAGCAAGCGGTCAGCAGTTCAAATCTGCTCGTGGGCTCCAGTTTTGTGTTTCCGGATGTTTCGGAAAACCCGGATGAGGCGTGACCGGGCCGATGGCTCTTGGTCCCCGCATCCGGAATGTCCCTGTCGGTAGTCAAAGTCAGGATCTGTCCACGGGAGGAAGCCGCAAATGGCGCGCGAAAAGTTTGAACGGACAAAGGATCACGTGAACGTTGGAACGATCGGTCACGTGGACCACGGCAAGACGACGCTGACGGCCGCGATCACGGAGATTCTCTCGAAGCGGGGTCTGGCCGACTACACGCCTTTCGATCAGATCGACAAGGCTCCTGAAGAGCGGGAGCGCGGGATCACCATCGCGACGGCCCACGTGGAGTACCAGAGCGCGACGCGTCACTACGCGCACGTCGACTGCCCGGGTCACGCGGATTACGTGAAGAACATGATCACCGGCGCGGCCCAGATGGACGGCGCGGTCCTGGTTGTTTCGGCCGCCGACGGTCCGATGCCCCAGACCCGCGAGCACATCCTGTTGGCCCGTCAGGTGGGCGTTCCCTACATCATCGTGTTCATGAACAAGACGGACATGGTCGACGACGAGGAGCTGCTGGACCTGGTGGAGATGGAAGTCCGCGAGCTTCTGGACCAGTACGAGTTCCCCGGCGACGACACGCCGATCATTCGGGGCAGCGCGCTGAAGGCCCTGGAGAGCGGCGACCCGGACGCCCCCGAAGCGAAGTGCATCTGGGAGCTGCTGGAAGCCCTGGACAGCTACGTTCCGTTGCCGGAGCGCGACCTGGACAAGGCCTTCCTGATGCCGGTGGAGGACGTGTTCTCGATCTCTGGTCGCGGCACGGTTGCGACCGGTCGTATCGAGCGCGGGATCGTCAAGACGGGCGAGAAGGTCGAGATCGTGGGTATCCGCGACAACCAGAACACGGTCTGCACGGGTGTCGAGATGTTCCGGAAGATCCTCGACGAGGGTCAGGCGGGCGACAACGTGGGTCTGTTGCTTCGGGGGATGAAGAAGGAAGACATCGAGCGCGGCATGGTGATCTGCAAGCCCGGTTCGGTGAATCCCCACACGAAGTTCGAGGGCGAGGTCTACATCCTGACGAAGGAGGAGGGTGGCCGTCACACTCCGTTCTTCACGGGTTACCGTCCCCAGTTCTACTTCCGGACGACGGACGTGACGGGCAACGCCTCTCTGCCCGAGGGTGTGGAGATGGTGATGCCGGGTGACAACATCAAGGTGAACGTCGAGTTGATCACGCCGATCGCGATGGAAGAGGGCCTGCGCTTCGCCATCCGCGAAGGTGGCCGCACCGTCGGCGCCGGCGTGGTGTCCAAGATCATCGAATAGCCGTAAGGCTGTGAACGTTACGGCCGCCGGAGCGGCCGAACCGGGAGCAAGGTCTCATGCGGGACATCATTACCCTCGCTTGCATCGAGTGCAAGATGAGGAACTACACGACCAAGAAGAACAAGCGCCTGCATCCGGATCGCGTGCAGTACAAGAAGTACTGCCCCCGATGCAACAAGCACACCGATCACAAGGAATCGCGCTAGGGTTCCGCCGGGCGCAAGCCCGTGACGGATTCAGTGCATGCAGGGGTGTAGCTCAGTTGGTAGAGCATCGGTCTCCAAAACCGAGGGTCGCGGGTTCGAGCCCTGCCGCCCCTGCCATTTTTCCAGGTGTGGTCGGGGCGAACGATCGGGTTTCAGGGTAAAGGATCAAGTCATGATTGCCCGTTTGATGACTTATTTGAGAGAGACTGCGCAGGAGATGAAACGTGTCTCTTGGCCCAGTGTCGCCGAACTCAAGGAATCCACGGTGGTAGTGCTGGTGACCGTTTTCGTCGTCACCGTTTTGCTCTTCGCCGCCGACAAGGTCCTTGATCTCGGGATCCAGCAACTGATCGCCCTGGGCTGAGTGCCCGGGCGGGAGTCGAAACCCAGGTGTGCCGCGGAACGGGTTCAGGGCCCGGTTTCTGCGGTGTGTCTGTGTCCTTATGAGGTTTTGTAGCTGCAGGAGCTGATCGTGGTTCAATCTGACGCCGATCGCAACGGGGAAAACCAGGACACGTCCGATAAGGATGTGTTTGCGGGCTTCGAGGAGAAGGCCGAGGAACTGGCACGCGAAACCGACGATGCCGGTGATGCCGATTCCCTGTTCGTTGATCTGCCCGACGCGGACGAGGCCGGTGCGGCCGAAGCGCCCACCGAAGACGGTGGGGCTGCGGATACGGCTGATTCCGTCGAAGTCGAGGGTGACGACCTGCTGGATGCCGTCGAGATCCAGCTGAGCCCCGAGGATCAGGCCGAGATCGAGCGGCGCAGTCGCATGAAGTGGTTCGTGATCCATGCCAATACCGGGCATGAGAACAAGGTCAAACGCAATATCGAGATGGCCATCAAGTCGAACCACATGGAGGACTCCTTCGGCGAAGTGCTGGTCGCGACCCAGGAAGTGACGGAGATGAAGAACGGCAAGCGCTCCACCGTGAAGCGCAAGTTCTTCCCCAGCTATATCCTGGTCGAGATGATCATGGACAAGGACACCCAGCACTTCATCAACAGCATTCCGGGAGTGACGCGCTTTATCGGCGGGACACCCCAGAAACCCCAGCCGATCACCCGCGATGAGGTGGATCGGATCCTGGGTCGGATTTCGGCGCCGGAGGAAGCCGGCGAAACCCTGGAGATCCCCTACGAGGTGGGGGACAGCGTCCAGGTTATGGATGGACCCTTCACCGAGTGGGTGGGGGTCATCAACGAGATCAATCGTGACAAGGGCAAGCTCAAGGTCATGATCTCGATTTTCGGTTCGGAGACCCCGGTGGAATTGGACTTCTTGCAGGTCAAGCCTGTCTGATTCCCCGTTGTCGATGCCGCCTCCGGGTTAGTCTGGATCCGGCGGTGGTTGCCGCGTGCGCCCCTCTCAGTGTAGCGCGGTTGTTCCATAGAAGAGGCGGAGCCGGGATTGCCCGGCGCAGCGGGTGTGGACTCCCCGCAGGCGCAGAGCGATTCGGGTACAAGCCAGGTCACTATTGAAGGAGAACCGTCGACATGGCCAAGAAAGTCATGACGCTGATCAAGTTGCAGATCAAGGCCGGGCTGGCCAATCCCGCCCCTCCGGTGGGACCCGCTCTCGGTCAGCATGGTCTGAATATCATGGAGTTCTGCAGCGCCTTCAATGAGAGGACCAAGGAGCAGATGGGTCTGGTGATCCCTGTGGTCATCACTGTCTATCAGGATCGAAGCTTCAGCTTCATCACCAAGACACCACCTGCATCGGTCCTGATCAAGAAGGCCGCTGGCCTGGATTCCGGCAGTAAAGAACCCGGCAGGATCACCGCCGGCACCATTTCCCGCGCCAAGCTGCGGGAAATCGCCGAAATGAAAATGGTGGACCTTAATGCCGGCTCCCCGGAGGCGGCGATGAAGATCATCGCCGGCACCGCAAGGAGCATGGGTCTGGAAGTCGTCTAGGCTGGCCTGACTGCGACACACGGCGCCGGGTCTGAGGACCGACGGGTGCCGGAGAGAGGCAGGTGTGGAATTCTCCCACCGAGGCCTCATCGCAAATCTCAGTCAACCGGAGATAAAACCAATGAAACACGGGAAGTCCTATAACAGCTCCCGGGAAATGTACGAAAGGCAGCAGGAGTACACCCTTCCCGAGGCGCTGGAGATCCTGGAGAAGTTTCCCAAGGCGAAATTCGACGAGACCGTGGATTTGGCGGTCCGCTTGAACGTCAATCCGAAACACGCCGACCAGATGGTCCGCGGTACGGTGGTTCTTCCTCACGGCACCGGCAAGTCGGTGCGCGTGTTGGTGATCACCCGCGGTCCGAAGGAGCAGGAGGCGAAGGCGGCCGGGGCCGACATGGTCGGGGCCGACGAGTACCTGCCCAAGATCAAGGAAGGCTGGACGGATGTGGACGTGATCATCGCCACCCCCGACATGATGGGTGAGCTCGGCAAGCTGGGCCGGATTCTCGGTCCCCGCGGGCTGATGCCCAACCCCAAGGTCGGAACGGTCACCATGGACATCACCAAAGCCGTCACCGAGGCCAAGGCGGGCCGGATCGAGTACCGCACTGACAAGTCCGGGATCATCCACGCTCCCGTCGGCAAACGGTCGTTTTCGGAGGCGAACATCGAGGAGAACGCCCGGGCGCTGTACCGGGAACTCATGCGGGCCAAGCCGGCTGCGGTCAAGGGGACCTACGTCAAATCGGCGTTCGTGTCCGGAACCATGACCCCGTCCATTCGCCTGGCGATTTCCAGCCTCGGCTGAGATCGCCCGGGAAGCCGACACGGGCTCCGTAACGGAACTCCGTGCATAGCTCAAGGAGAGTTGCCTGATGGCACGTCCAGAAAAAGTAGCCGAGGTCAAGGCTATCGCCGAGAGGATCGAGGCCGCCCAGAGTATGGTTCTGGCGGATTACTCGGGCCTGACGGTGGAGCAGATGACCATATTCCGGAGCAATTGCCGCAGCAAGACCGTGGATTGCCGTGTGGTGAAGAACCGCCTGGCCCGCATCGCTGCCGACAATGCCGAGATGTCGGTGATGAAGGACCACCTCAAGGGTCCGACCGCCATCATCTTCGGCCCGGAGAGTCAAGTCGACCCCGCCAAAATCGCCGTCGAATTCGCCAAGGACAACGAGGCGATGCAGATCAAGGGCGGTTTTATCGATGGTCAGTTCCTCGCACCCGACCAGGTCGTGGCCCTGTCCAAGACCCCGAGCAAGGACGAGTTGATCGCCAAGATGCTTGGCAGCATCAACTCCCCCGCCACGGGTATTGCGGCCGTCCTCAACGGTGTGATCGCCGGACTGGCCAGGACCATCGAGGCCGTCGCCAAGCAGCAGGCCGAAGCCGCCGGCTGATGACGGTCCTTTGAGAGAATCGCCGGTCTCACGGTAGACTCGGCGTTGAACCAGACACCACCCGGATCGAACATCCGGACCCGAAGGAGAGATAGAGCAATGAGCGAGATCAACCTGACTGAAAACGCCGCCAAGGTGATGGAAATTATCGAAGGCATGAGCCTGCTGGAGGCCGCCGACCTGGTCAAGGCCATGGAGGAGAAGTTCGGCGTGAGCGCCGCCGCTCCCGTGGCCGCCGTGGCCGCCGCCCCCGTGGCCGCCGCCGAGGAGAAGACCGAATTCGATGTCATGCTGACTGGTGTCGGCGACAAGAAGATCCAGGTGATCAAGGTCGTGCGCGCCATCACCGGCCTGGGCCTGAAAGAGGCCAAGGAGTTGGTGGAAAGCGCCCCCTGCCCGGTCAAGGAGGGCCTGAGCAAGGACGAAGCCGAGGAACTCAAGGGCAAGCTGGAGGAAGTCGGCGCCATCGTCGACCTGAAGTAGCCCCCTGGTCCGGCCGGAGGGGACACGGGTCCCCTCCGGCCGCCTTCGTCATCGCAGTCAATCGTGCCTTTGCGGCCGCCGGATTTATGCGGCCGATCCCTTCTTCCGAGGAAGTGGTCCTGTGAGAAACATTTCCACCGACAGGTTCACCGGACGAGTCAATTTTTCCAAGATCCAGCGCGAAGAAAAGATGCCCAACCTCCTGGCCATCCAGTTGGACTCTTATCATGATTTCCTGCAGTCCGGTGTGGAGCCCGATAAACGCCAGGACCTGGGGATCGAAGCGGTATTCCGCACGATCTTCCCCATCGAATCGACCCGCGGCAACCTCGTCATGGAGTACATGAGCTTCAAGACGAGCGAGCCCAAGTACGGGATCGAGGAGTGCGGCGACCGCGGGCTGACCTTCAGTGTGCCCTTGAAGGTGAAGCTGCGCCTGGTGGTCAAGGAGGCCGCCGAGGGCTCCGAGGAAATGATCATTCGGGATATCCAGGAACAGGAAGTCTATCTGGGCGAGCTGCCCATGATCACGGACAAGGGGACCTTCCTGATCAACGGCGCCGAGCGCGTGATCGTATCCCAGCTCCACCGTTCCCCCGGCGTGTTCTTCAGTGACGAGATCCATCCCAACGGCCGTCGGCTGTTCCGCAGCCGCATCATCCCGTACCGCGGCTCGTGGGTGGAGTTCACCACCGACATCAACAACATTCTCTACGTGCATATCGACCGCAAGCGCAAGCAGCCGGCGACCATCCTTTTGCGCGCCCTCGGTTTCCAGACCAACGAGGAGATCATCGCGCTCTTCCATACGGTCGAAACCGTCAAGGTGCCCAAGCCCGGGTCCAAGAAGTTCTCCGCCCTCGAAGAGGAGCTGGAGGGCCGCATCCTGGCTGCGGACGTCTATCGTGCCGAGGAGGATGAGCCCCTGGCCCGCGCCGGCGCCATCATCGATGCGTTGCTGCGTGAAAGCCTGCTGTCCAGCGGGGTCAAGGAACTGAAGCTGGTGGCCGCCGACGAGGTCTCCCTCAACGAGCCCAGTCTGATCCTCAACACCCTGCGCAAGGATCCCACGACCAACCAGGACGAGGGCCTGCGCCGTCTGTACAGCCTGTTGCGTCCGGGCGATCCGCCCAACGAGGAAGTGGCCCGGGCCCTGTTCGAGCGCCTATTCTTCAACGAGAAGCGCTACGACCTGGCCGAGGTGGGCCGTTACAAGATGAACCGGCGGTTGAAGCTGGACGTCAATCCCAAGACGACCACGCTGACGCCTTCGGATTTCCTGGCCATCATCCACGAGATGATCGGCCTGTTCCTGGGGCGCAGCGAGATCGACGACATCGACCATTTCGGCAATCGCCGCATCCGGTCGGTGGGCGAGCTGCTGGCCAACCAGTTCTCGGTGGGTCTGAGCCGCATGGCCCGGATCATCAAGGAACGCATGAACCTGGCGGACAAGGAAAAGCCCCTGAGCCCGGCCGATCTGGTCAACGCCCGGACGGTTTCGGCGGTGATCCAGTCGTTCTTCGGCAGCAGTCAGCTCAGCCAGTTCATGGACCAGACGAACCCCCTGAGCGAATTGACGCACAAGCGCCGGCTGAGTGCCCTCGGGCCCGGCGGTCTGCATCGCGACCGGGCCGGCTTCGAGGTGCGTGACGTTCACTACACCCACTACGGGCGGATGTGTCCCATCGAGACGCCGGAAGGCCCGAACATCGGCCTGATCGCGAGTCTGGCCACCCACGCCCGGATCAACAGCTTCGGGTTCATCGAATCCCCCTACCGGCGGGTGGACAAGGGCGTCGTGTCCAGTATCACCGACTACCTGACCGCCGATCAGGAGGATTCGGTGACCATCGCCCAGGCCAACGCACCCCTGGACGACAAGGGCAAGTTCCGCGAGCCTCGCGTGCTGACGCGTTTCCGCGGCGAGTACCCCATGGCCAAGCCGGTGGAAATCGACTACATGGACGTTTCCCCCAAGCAGATCGTCTCGGCGGCTGCGTCCCTCATCCCCTTCCTGGAGCACGACGACGCCAACCGTGCGCTCATGGGCTGCAACATGCAGCGGCAGGCTGTGCCTCTGTTGCGCAACCAGTCCCCCGTCGTGGGTACCGGGATGGAGAAGAAGGTGGCCATCGATTCGGGGGCCGTGGTGGTCGCCGAGGGTAACGGCGTGGTCGAGTCGGCCACGGCCGACGCCATCGTCATCCGCTACGACGACCCTGACAAGGTCAAGCAGAACAGCTTCTTCGATCAGGGCGGCACGGTGGAATACACCCTGCGCAAGTTCCGGCGCTCCAACCAGGACACCTGTTACAACCAGCGCCCGCTGGTCATGCCGGGTGACCGGGTGAAGATGGACATGCCCATCGCGGACGGTCCCTGCACCCAGGACGGTGAACTGGCCCTGGGCCGGAACCTCCTGGTGGCCTTCATGCCCTGGGGCGGCTACAACTACGAGGATGCCATCCTCATCGGCGAGAAGGCCGTCAAGGACGACAATTTCACATCCCTGCACATCGAGGAATTCGAGCTGCAGGTCCGCGACACCAAGCGCGGCGTGGAGGAGGTCACCCGGGAGATTCCCAACGTGGGCGAGGAGGCCCTGCGGAATCTCGACGATGAGGGTGTCATATTCACCGGCGCCCACGTCAAGGCCGGCGACATCATGGTCGGCAAGGTCACGCCCAAGGGCGAGACCGAGCTGAGCCCCGAGGAAAAACTGCTGCGGGCCATCTTCGGCGAGAAGGCCGGCGACGTGAAGGACGCCTCCCTGAAGGCTCCTCCGGGCATGGACGGCATCGTGGTCGACGTCAAGGTGTTCTCCCGGCAGGACCGCACCACGCGTTCCCGCAAGGAGGAGAAGCGTCAGCTGGACGCCCTGCGCCGGCGACGGGACCGCGACATGCGCAAGGTGAACGAACTGGCGGCCGAACGGCTCTCCGAACTGTTCACCGACCAGCTCGCCCACCACGTCATCGACGCCAACACCGGCGAGGTCCTGTTCAAGAGCGGGCGCAAGTTCACCAAGTCGGTCCTGGCGGAGTTGGATTTCAACGCCATCCACTGGGGCCTGCCCCTGGTCAAGGACGACAAGCAGGATGCCCGGATCCGCTCCGTGTTCGAAGCGGCCGCCCGCGAGCGGGACCGCATCGAGGTTACCTACGAGAAGAACTGCGAACGAGCCCTGCGCGGCGACGAGTTGCCGCCCGGCGTGGTCAAGCTGGTCAAGGTCCACGTGGCCCGTCGGCGCAAGCTGAGCGTGGGCGACAAGATGGCCGGTCGTCACGGCAACAAGGGTGTTGTCTCGAAGATCATGGCCGACGAGGACATGCCTTATCTCGATGACGGCACTCCCGTGGATATCGTCCTGAATCCGCTGGGCGTTCCCAGTCGTATGAACCTGGGCCAGATCCTCGAGACCCACCTGGGCTATGCGGCGTTCACGGCGGGATCCAAGATCATGACCCCGGTCTTCGACGGCGCGACCATCACCGAGATCAAGGAAGCCCTGGAGGAACAGGGCCTCGATCCCAGCGGCAAGAGCGTGCTCTTCGACGGCCGCACCGGTGAGCGTTTCGACAAGGAAGTCACCGTCGGGATCATCTACGTGATGAAACTGCATCACCTGGTCGAAGAGAAGATCCACGCCCGGTCCATCGGCCCGTACAGCCTGGTCACCCAGCAACCCCTGGGCGGCAAGGCCCAGTTCGGCGGCCAGCGTTTCGGTGAAATGGAAGTCTGGGCCCTGGAGGCCTACGGCGCCGCCAACTGCCTGCAGGAGATGCTGACGGTCAAGTCCGACGACGTGACGGGCCGCTCACGGATCTACGAGGCCATCGTCAAGGGCGAGAATCCGCCCGAACCCGGGATTCCGGAATCGTTCAACGTTTTGATGCGGGAGCTGCAGAGCCTCTGCCTGGACGTGAATCTGGAAAGCGCCGGTTAGACCGTACTGTTTCGGTTGTACGCCCGCTTTCGGGCGCTGCAAGAATGGAGAATAAATGCTCGGCCATACCATTCGTGACGAAGCCAGGAAGTCCTCGGACTGCAATGCCATCATGATCCAGCTCGCCTCGCCGGACAAGATCCGCGAGTGGAGTTACGGCGAAGTCACCAAACCCGAAACAATCAACTACCGGACCTTCAAACCGGAAAAGGACGGTCTGTTCTGCGAACGGATCTTCGGCCCGGTGAAGGACTGGGAATGCAACTGCGGCAAATACAAGCGCATCCGCTTCCGCGGCATGGTCTGCGACAAGTGCGGGGTGGAGGTCACCCAGAGCAAGGTGCGTCGCGAGCGGCTGGGCCATATCGAACTGGCCGTGCCCATCGTGCACATCTGGTTCTTCAAGGGACTGCCGAGCCGCATGGGCCAGCTGCTGGCCATGAAGGTCAAGGACCTCGAGCGGATCCTCTACTACGAATCGAGCGTCATCCTGGATCCGGGCAACACCGAGTTGCAGATCGGGGACGTGATCAGCGACGAGGAGTGGTGGGATCTGAAGGAGGAGCACCCCGACTGGGAGTGTACCATGGAGATGGGCGCCAACGCCGTGCGCACCCTCCTGCGCAACCTGAATCTGGACGAGCTGGATCGCGAACTGCGCGCCCAGGTCAAGGAAGAGACCAGTGTCCAGCGCAAGAAGAGCGTTCTGAAGCGCCTGAAGATCATCGATGCTTTCCGCAACAGCGACAACATGCCGGAGTGGATGATTCTGGACTGCCTGCCGGTGCTGCCCCCGGACCTGCGTCCGTTGGTGCCCCTGGACGGCGGCCGTTTCGCCACCAGTGACCTGAACGACCTGTACCGGCGAGTCATCAACCGGAACAACCGGCTGAAGAAGCTCATCGAGATCAAGGCCCCCGGCGTGATCCTGCGCAACGAAAAGCGCATGCTGCAGGAAGCCGTGGACGCCCTGTTCGACAACGGGCGCCGCTCGCGGGCGGTCAAGGGCCAGGGCAACCGGCCCCTGAAGTCCCTCAGCGACATGATCAAGGGCAAGAAGGGCCGCTTCCGGCAGAACCTGCTGGGCAAGCGCGTCGATTATTCCGGCCGTTCGGTCATCGTCGTGGGGCCCGAGCTCAAGCTGTACCAGTGCGGTCTGCCCAAGAGCATGGCCCTCGAGCTGTTCAAGCCCTTCATCATCCGGAAGCTGGAGGAGAAGGGTTACGTCCAGACCGTCAAGAGCGCCAAGAAGCTGGTGGAGCAGGAGCGTCCCGAGGTGTGGGACATCCTGGAGGAGATCATCAAGGATCACCCGGTGCTGCTGAACCGCGCCCCGACCCTGCACCGTTTGGGCATCCAGGCTTTCGAGCCCGTACTCATCGAGGGCAAGGCGATCCGGATCCATCCCCTGGTCTGCACGGCGTTCAACGCCGACTTCGACGGCGATCAGATGGCCGTGCACCTGCCCTTGGGTTACGAGGCCCAGCTCGAGGCGCGCCTGCTGATGTTGTCACCGTTGAACATCCTGTCCCCGGCCAGCGGCGAACCCGTCGCCTCGCCGAGCCAGGACATGGTGCTCGGTTGCTATTACCTGACGCTGGTGCGTCACAAGGGCAAGGGCGAGGGCAAGGTCTTCGCCAGCCCGCAGGATGCGAACGCGGCCTTCACGGCCGGGCTGATCGACAAGCACACCCTGATCCATGTGCGCATGGTGGAGGAGGGGCCGCGCCTGGAGACGACCATCGGTCGGATCCTGTTCAACGAGATCCTGCCCACCGGCATGGAGTACATGAACGAGACCTTCAACAAGAAGGCCCTCTCGCGCCTGGTGGGCGAAGTCCACGCGCGCATGGGCATGACAGCCTGCATGAACTTCCTGGATCGTCTCAAGGAGCTGGGTTTCCATCACGCCACCGAGGGCGGCATCTCCATCGGGATCGACGACATCATCATCCCGCCGGAGAAGAAGGAGATCATCGCCGAGGCGCAGAAGGTGGTGGAGAGCTACGTCAAGGACTACCGCGACGGCGTGATCACCAACAGCGAGCGCTACAACAAGGTGATCGACAAGTGGACCCAGGTGACCAACGAGATCCGGGATCGGATGTTCGACCACCTGAAGGAAGACGACCAGGGATTCAACCCGGTGTACATGATGAACGCCTCCGGCGCCCGGGGTTCCGCCGACCAGATCAAGCAGCTGGCCGGTATGCGTGGTCTGATGGCCAAACCGCAGAAGAAGATCACCGGTGGTTTCGGCGAGATCATCGAGCAGCCCATCATCGCGAACTTCCGCGAGGGGCTGACGATGCTCGAATACTTCATCTCCACCCACGGCGCCCGCAAGGGTCTGGCCGATACGGCTCTCAAGACCGCCGACGCGGGTTATTTGACCCGTCGTCTGGTGGACGTGGCTCAGGACATCGTCGTGGCCGAGCACGATTGCGGCACGCTGCGCGGCACGGAAGTCTTCGCACTCAAGGAGGGTGAGAAGACCATCGAGAGGCTGTCCGAGCGCATCATCGGTCGCACCACGGCCGAGGACGTCATCGACGGCCAGGGCAACGTCATCCTCGAGGTGGGGCTGCTCATCGACAAGGTTTTGGCCAACGACATCGAGGAGGCCGGCATCCAGTCCGTCATGGTGCGGTCGGTGCTGACCTGCGAGAGCCGCCGCGGCGTCTGCGCCCTCTGCTACGGCTACAACCTGGCCGAGCAGAAGCTTGTGGATATCGGTGAACCGGTCGGTGTCATGGCCGCCCAGTCCATCGGTGAGCCGGGTACCCAGCTGACCCTGCGGACCTTCCACATCGGTGGTACGGCCAGCCGTATCGTCGAACAGACGACCAAGAAGGCCGCCGCCAACGGAACCATCCTCTTCAACGACGAGGTGAAGCTGGTCAAGAACGAGGGTAAGCAGATGGTTTCCATCGGGCGTAAGGGCGAAATCAGCCTGGTGACCGATGCGGGCATCACCCGGAGCCAGATGACCCTGCCCTACGGCGCCGTCGTGCTGATCAAGAACAAGCAGAAGGTCAAGGTCGGCGACCCCATCTTCGAGTGGGATCCCTTCGCCGACTTCCTGCTCAGCGAGGGACCGGGTGTGGTCGCCTTCAGCGGCATCATTCCCGGATTGACCCTGAGCGAGAACCTCGACGAAAAGACGCGCAAGAAGCAACCGGTGATCGTGGAATCGGCGGACAGGTCCCTGCACCCGGCGATCCAGATCATCAACCCCAAGACGGGTCGCAAGATGGCCGAGCACATCCTGCCCACGGGGGCCTTCCTGCTGGTGGAGGACGGTTCCAAGGTGTCCCCCGGTACCCAGCTGGTGAAGATCCCGCGGGAGCTGTCCCAGTCCGGTGACATCACCGGTGGTCTGCCCCGTGTGGCCGAGCTGTTCGAGGCCCGCAAGCCCCGCGAATCGGCTACCGTCACCGAGATCGACGGCGTGGTGGAGTTCCGCGGGACCACTCGCGGCCAGCGCAAGGTCGCCGTGGTCGGCGAGGGTGAGGTGGAGAAGGAGTACACCATTCCCCACGGCAAGCACGTCCGGACCTACGAGGGCGAGCACGTCATGGCCGGCGATCGTTTGACCGAGGGGCCCATCAATCCCATGGATATCCTGGCGATCAAGGGTGTGGGCGAGGTGCAGAAGTACCTGGTCAACGCCGTCCAGGAGGTCTATCGCCTGCAGGGTGTGAAGATCAACGACAAGCACATCGAGATCATCGTCTCGCGGATGCTGCGCAAGGTCATGGTCATCAGCCCGGGTGACACGCCCTTCCTGGAGGAGGAGCAGGTCAACAAGCAGGATGTGGAAGAGTCCAACCGCGAGATCATGAAGCAGAACATGGAGATGCGGGCCAAGGGCGAGCCGGAAATGCAGCCTTCCACCTTCGAGCCCCTGCTGCTGGGCATCACCAAGGCGAGCCTGACCACCGACAGCTTCATCAGCGCGGCCAGCTTCCAGGAGACCACGCGGGTGCTGACCGACGCGGCCACCAAGGGCAAGCGGGACGAGTTGAGGAGTCTGAAGGAGAACGTCATCATGGGCCACCTGATTTCCGCGGGTACGGGCATGAGCCAGTTCAAGCACCTGGCCGTGGAAGAACCTGCCGATGAAGAGGAATTCATCATCGAGGGGATCAAGGATTACGAGCTGGCCCAGGCTGCGGCCGAGGCGGCTTTGGCCGAACAGGATCTCTCCGGGGAGCAGCAGGAGGCTGTGGCCGGGGATTAGGTGCCTTTGTGCATGATTCCTGCTAGATCCAGGGCGGAACCAAACCGGTTCCGCCCTGTCTTTTCCGATACCCGCCGCCATTCAGGGGAGAATCGTGCGCAAGGTCATGTCCCGCATCGGATTGCCGCTCACACTGGTCCTGATCGGATACGGTCCGCTCATCTGGGCGAATCCCGACGCCGATTCCCCGGGTTACGTGCGTTTGGTGCTCCTGTTTGCCATGGGATTGCTCGCCACGAGGCTGGGGATTACCCTGGAGATGAATCGGACCGCGGCCCAGTTGGCGGGCCTGTTCTGCGTGGCCAGTCCTTTGGCGGCATATTTCGTGGTGTCCGGCGCCCCGGTGGTTCCCTTGGCGTGGGGGACGGCGGTATTGGCGGCCTGGATCTGGTTGCCGGGTCGTTGGCGTCGGCGCAAAATCGCCCTTCCCCTGGCGGGGGCGGCTTTGCTGTTGGGGTCGATTCTGGTGGCCTACCTGGCCGATCCTGCGGTTTCCGGAACCTGGCATTGGACAAGGGTTCCCTTGGATTTCATGGTTTACGGTGCCTGGCTGGTGATGCCGGCGCCTCTGGCTCCCCCGTCCGGAACGGTGCCGGTGGGGGAGGTGCTGCTCGGTTTGGGGGTGTGGGGTTTCTGGGGTCTTCTGGCAGCCCATCGCGCCATGATGGGTAACACGTTGCCCCGAAACATGTTGCTTGGCACGGCCATCTGCGTTTTACCCGTCTTGGGACGGAGTTCGGCCCCCGGACTGATGCCCCTGCCCCTGGTTTTCTTCTCCCTTTTTCTCATGGAATTCCTGCGCCCTTCCAAACTGGTCGATTCGCCCCGCATTCTCCTGATGGCGGCGTTTTTTCTGGTTCTATTGGCCCGCAGTACGGCCGCGATCCTGGCTGTTTAGCTTCCCCGGAAAATAATTCCCGAAACCTTGACAAAGCTTGACCTTCCGATTAATGTTCCCCGTTCACGACCGCAGCCGGTGCAGGCTGCTGTTGTGTTTGAATGTGCATAAAGCCACAGTTTGCAGGCGGATGCCCGTTGCGGCCCCATGGGCCCGGGCGCGAAATAGCAGGAGATTGACGTTGCCTACACTATCTCAGCTGGTCCGCAAGGGCCGTAAGCCGATTACGACGAAGAGCAAGTGCCCTGCTCTGCAGGCCTGCCCTCAGCGCAAGGGTGTTTGCACCCGCGTCTATACCCAGACGCCCAAGAAGCCCAACTCGGCTCTGCGCAAGATTGCCCGTGTCCGGCTGACCAACGGCATCGAAGTGACCGCCTACATCCCCGGCGAGGGGCACAACCTCCAGGAGCACAGCATCGTGCTGGTTCGCGGAGGGCGCGTGAAGGATCTCCCCGGTGTTCGCTACCATATCATTCGCGGCACCCAGGACGCCTCGGGCGTTGATTCCCGTCGGCAAGGCCGGTCCAAGTACGGCGCCAAACGGCCCAAGGCCTAGGCTCGAATTCCGGCGGCCAAGGATGGTCGTCGATGGGAGAATGCGCCAAGGGCGCACAGGAAATCGAGAATTTGCCGACGATGTCGGCGCAAATGCGGATTGACCGCTCAGGAGAGAGATAGCATGTCGCGACGCAGGTCCCCGGAAAAAAGGGTGTTACCCGCTGACCCTCGCTTCGGCGATGTCATGGTGACAAAGTTCATCAACTATTGCATGAACGACGGCAAGCGCAGCGTCTCCGAGCGTTCGTTCTATCGGGCATTGGACCTCATCAAGGACAAGAGCGGGCAGGATGGCATCGATGTCTTCCGGGCCGCCCTGAACAACGTGAAGCCCAGTGTCGAGGTTAAGTCCCGGCGGATCGGCGGTGCGACCTACCAGGTTCCCGTCGAGGTTCGGGCGGAACGGCGGACCCAGTTGGCCATGCGTTGGCTCATCGGGTTCGCTCGCAGCAGGCCGGAGCATACTTTTGCCGAACGCCTGGCTGCGGAATTTCTGATGGCGAGCAAAAACGAAGGACCGTCTATCAAGAAGCGCGAAGACACTCACCGTATGGCTGAAGCGAACCGTGCGTTCGCCCACTGCCGCTGGTAAAGGTCCCTATCGTTCGCCGACAAGCGCTAGAAACACGGATGAGCAAGAAATCCCAATAGCCTGATTTTGCCCCGCGCAAGGATGCTGCAGGGGCTAGAGGCAAGGAAGACGCACTGCCTGCGAAAGGTCATGTGCGCGTGATTCGGTTTGGTCCCTATGTGACCCCTTGGGGTGGCATCGGAGCCGGTCCGCTGGGAGATGGAGTCGTGCCCCGCGAAATCGCACTTCAGTCGATTCGCAACATCGGGATCATGGCTCATATCGACGCCGGTAAGACGACGACGACCGAGCGCATCCTCTACTACACCGGCCAGGTTCATCGGCCCGGAGATGTGGACGACGGCGCGACCCAGATGGACTACATGGAGCAAGAGCGGGAACGGGGCATCACCATCATGTCCGCCGCCACGACCTGCTCCTGGCGCGACCATCGGATCAACATCATCGACACCCCGGGGCATGTCGATTTCACCAGCGAGGTGGAGCGTAGCCTGCGGGTTCTCGATGGAGCGGTGGCGGTATTCTGCGGTGTCGGCGGGGTCGAACCCCAGTCCGAGACGGTGTGGAAGCAGGCCGACCGTTACGGTGTCCCCCGGGTGGCGTTCATCAATAAGATGGACCGGTTGGGCGCCGATTTCGGACGCGCTGTCCAGAGTATGGTCGAGCGTCTGGGAGCCAAGCCGATTCCGGTCACCCTGCCCATCGGGGCGGAAGACGGATTCCGCGGCGTGATCGACCTGCTGGCGATGAAGGCCCAGATCTACCACGAGGAGGATCTGGGGGCGACCTTCGACCTGGTGCCGGTGCCGGACGATCTGATCGCCGAGTCCGAAGCCGCGCGGGTCGCTCTCATGGAGGCCGTCGCCGAGGTTGACGAGGAGCTCATGGAGCTCTACCTGGGCGAGGACGGGGTCACGCCGGAACAGCTGAGGGCCGGGATCCGGCGGGCGACTCTGGCCGGGAATCTGGTGCCGGTGTTCTGCGGGTCGTCCCTGAAGAACAAGGGCGTGCAGAATCTCCTGGACGGGATCGTGGATTTCCTCCCCGCGCCCCTGGATCGGCCGCCCATCGTGGGTCGGATCCTGATCGACGGGGTGCCCGGTGACGAGACCGCGATCCGGCAGCCGGATGACGAGGAGCCCTTCAGCGCCCTGGCGTTCAAGATCCTCGCCGACCCTTTCGCGGGAAGGCTGGCGTTCATGCGGGTCTATAGCGGGACCCTGGCCGCGGGCAAGGTGGTCTTGAACGTGAGCACCGGCAAGCGGGAGCGGATCCAGCGTCTGTTGCGGATGCACGCGGACAAGCGCGAGGATCTGCAGGAGGCCCGCACCGGCGACATCGTCGCGGTGGTGGGCTTCAAGGAGATCCGCACGGGGGATACGCTGACTGCAGAGGCGCATCCGCTGGTCCTGGACGAGATGACTTTCGCCGAGCCGGTCATTTACATGGCCATCGAGCCGCGGACGAAGGCCGACCAGGACAAGCTCGGCGCGGCCTTGCAGGCCATGGCCGACGAGGATCCCGCCTTCCAGGTGCGGAAGGACCCGGACAGCGGGCAGACCGTGATCTGGGGAATGGGCGAGCTTCATCTGGAGATCGTCGTCGATCGGATGCAGCGCGAGTACAAGGTCGCCTGCAACGTCGGTCGACCCCAGGTGGCCTACCGCGAGACCGTCGGCAAGACGGTGACCGCGCATGGCGAGTTCGAGAAGGACCTCGCGGGAAAGACGAACTTCGCCCGGGTCGGGCTGGTCATCGCCCCCGGGGAGTACGGCAGCGGGACCACCTTCGTGAACGAGGTTGCTCCCGGAGCCCTGCCGCCGGAATTCGCCGGCCATGTCGAAGCGGCCGTGCGGCAGGCCTGCGACACCGGGGTCCTGGCGGGATATCCGCTGGTGGACCTGGCGGTGAGGCTGACCGAGGCCAAGTGGGTCGAAGGGGAATCCACGGAAATGGGTTTCCGCAACGCGGCCTCGGGCGCCCTGTGGGACGGGGCGAAGGCTGCGGATCCGGTCCTGCTGGAGCCGGTGATGACGGTCGAAGTGACCGTGCCGCCGGACTTCCTCGGGGATGTGACGGGGCATTTGAACTCCCGTCGCGGCCGGGTCATCGGGATGCAACAACGTGGGACCGATCAGGTCATCCACGCGGAAGTGCCCCTGGTGGAGATGTTCGGGTACGCCACGCAACTGAGGTCCCTTAGCCAGGGGCGGGGCGTTTTCTCGATGCTGCTGGCTCGTTATGAGCCGGTGCCGGAAAAGGTGGCCAGGGAGATCACGCGCTTGTACGCAGGTGCTTAATCAGAAGGCGTGAAACGCCCGCGACCGGATCGCGAAATTCCGGACCGGGGAACGTCGATTTTTCAGGAGGTAGCCGCAAATGGCGCGCGAAAAGTTTGAACGGACAAAGGATCACGTGAACGTTGGAACGATCGGTCACGTGGACCACGGCAAGACGACGCTGACGGCCGCGATCACGGAGATTCTCTCGAAGCGGGGTCTGGCCGACTACACGCCTTTCGATCAGATCGACAAGGCTCCTGAAGAGCGGGAGCGCGGGATCACCATCGCGACGGCCCACGTGGAGTACCAGAGCGCGACGCGTCACTACGCGCACGTCGACTGCCCGGGTCACGCGGATTACGTGAAGAACATGATCACCGGCGCGGCCCAGATGGACGGCGCGGTCCTGGTTGTTTCGGCCGCCGACGGTCCGATGCCCCAGACCCGCGAGCACATCCTGTTGGCCCGTCAGGTGGGCGTTCCCTACATCATCGTGTTCATGAACAAGACGGACATGGTCGACGACGAGGAGCTGCTGGACCTGGTGGAGATGGAAGTCCGCGAGCTTCTGGACCAGTACGAGTTCCCCGGCGACGACACGCCGATCATTCGGGGCAGCGCGCTGAAGGCCCTGGAGAGCGGCGACCCGGACGCCCCCGAAGCGAAGTGCATCTGGGAGCTGCTGGAAGCCCTGGACAGCTACGTTCCGTTGCCGGAGCGCGACCTGGACAAGGCCTTCCTGATGCCGGTGGAGGACGTGTTCTCGATCTCTGGTCGCGGCACGGTTGCGACCGGTCGTATCGAGCGCGGGATCGTCAAGACGGGCGAGAAGGTCGAGATCGTGGGTATCCGCGACAACCAGAACACGGTCTGCACGGGTGTCGAGATGTTCCGGAAGATCCTCGACGAGGGTCAGGCGGGCGACAACGTGGGTCTGTTGCTTCGGGGGATGAAGAAGGAAGACATCGAGCGCGGCATGGTGATCTGCAAGCCCGGTTCGGTGAATCCCCACACGAAGTTCGAGGGCGAGGTCTACATCCTGACGAAGGAGGAGGGTGGCCGTCACACTCCGTTCTTCACGGGTTACCGTCCCCAGTTCTACTTCCGGACGACGGACGTGACGGGCAACGCCTCTCTGCCCGAGGGTGTGGAGATGGTGATGCCGGGTGACAACATCAAGGTGAACGTCGAGTTGATCACGCCGATCGCGATGGAAGAGGGCCTGCGCTTCGCCATCCGCGAAGGTGGCCGCACCGTCGGCGCCGGCGTGGTGTCCAAGATCATCGAATAGTTCATGGACGGGGTTGGCATGGTGCCGCCCCCGTTGCTGATTGACTGGATAAAGCCCCGCGAGGGGTTGCGCAAGGTGAGCAGACTCCGTCCTCTGGGCGGGGAGGCTGGAGTAGCCTGCGCCAAGGAGAAGACGTGGCTCGACAGAAGATCAAGATCAGGTTGAGGGCTTACGACGCGGCGGTGCTGGACCGTTCGGCCCAGGTCATCGTTGCGACTGCCCTGCGTACGGGGGCCGTGGTCCGGGGTCCGATTCCCCTGCCCACGCGCAAGTCCGTGTACACGGTCCTGCGGTCCACCTTCGTGGACAAGAAGTCGCGCGAACAATTCGAGACGAGGATTCACAAGCGGTTGATCGAGATCGAAAACTCGACCCCGCAAACGACGGAATTTCTCAAGAAGCTGACTCTCCCGGCCAGCGTGGACGTCGAGATCAAGGTCTGATGTCACCATCTGGAGCGGTTGCAAGGGAGCAAAGACAATGATCGGACTGATCGGCAAGAAGCTCGGCATGACCAGGCAGTTCCAGGAGAACGGCCGGAGTGTTCCGGTTACCGTCATCGAGGCGGGACCCTGTGTGGTGACCCAGGTCAAGAGCGAGGCGAGTGACGGCTACACGGCCGTCCAGATCGGTTTCGGGGCCAAGAAGCCCAAGAACACCCCCATGCCCATGCAGGGGCACTTCCGCAAGGCGGGAACCGATCCCCTGCGCAAGGTGATGGAATTCCGCCTTGAAGGTGAGCACTCCTTCAAGCTGGGCGACACCATCGGAGTGGATATCCTGGCCGAGGCCGTGAAGGTCGACGTCACGGGCATCACCAAGGGTCGCGGGTTTTCCGGGAACATCAAGCGGCACGGTCATCACCGCGGTCCCGCCGGCCACGGTTCCAAGAACGTGCGCATGATGGGCTCCATCGGTATGCACACCTTTCCCGGCCGGGTGTTTCCCGGTAAGGCCATGCCGGGCCAGTACGGGAACAAGCAGGAGACGAAGAAGAACCTGACCGTCGTCGCCGTGGACCAGGAGCGAAATCTGATCCTGGTCAAGGGCAGCGTGCCCGGCCATCGCAACGGCGTCGTGTACATCAGGCCCAGTCGCTAGAACACTCGCGGCTTGGAAACCCACGGCCAAGGCCGGGGGAACGAGGTAAAGACATGGCAACGGCAAAACTCTACAGCGGCGCGGGAGAACAAAAGGGTTCGGTGGATCTGCCCGCCTCCCTTTTCGAACAGCCCGTCCACCGGCAGGCCCTCTTCGAGGCCGTGCGGAATTACCTGGCCAATCAGCGCCAGGGCACCCACGACACCCTCACGCGGGCCGAGGTCAAAGCGACCAGCGCCAAGATGTTCCGGCAGAAAGGCACCGGGCGTGCCCGGGTCGGCTCATCCGTCAGCCCCATTCGCGTGGGCGGCGGTCGTGCATTCGGCCCCCATCCCCGGGATTACTCCTACACCCTGCCGCGCAAGATCAAGCGGTTGGCCCTCAAGAGCGCCCTTTCCGACCGGGCCAGCAACGAGCGTGTTTTCGTCGTGGAGATTCCCGCCTACGAGACGCCCAAGACGGCGGCCGCGGCTCAACTGCTGAATAACCTGGATCTGGCCGGCCGCCACACGCTGGTCGTCCTGCAGGGCGGCGGCGTTGGGGACCAACTCTACAAGTCTTTCCGGAACATCAAGGGTGTGCGGGTCCTGCGGGCCAGTGAGCTCAACGCCTACACCATTTTGTGGGCGGACAACCTGGTGTTCACCACCGACGCATTGAGCGGCGCTGAGGAGGTGTTCGGATCATGAAGGACCTGAGCAAGGTCATCGTGTGCCCGATGATCACCGAGCAGGGCACCGAAATGCGGGATACGTACAATCAGTACTATTTCCGCGTCGCGCCCGCGGCCAACAAGATGGAGATCAAGCAGGCGGTGGAGCACTTCTTCGGGGTCAGCGTGACCAATGTGCGAACCATGAACTATCGCGGCAAAATCAAGCGCATGGGCCGGTTCCAGGGCAAACGCTCGGACTGGAAGAAGGCCGTCGTGACATTGGCTGAAGGTGACAGCATCGATCTGTTCGAGATCGTCTAAGCAGGGGAGCAGGCGAGAATGGCAATCAGGAAACTCAAGCCCGTGACGCCGACCCAGCGGTTTCGCACCGTCGCGGACTTCGGCGAAATCACCCGGTCCGAGCCGGAGAAGTCCCTGCTCGAACCGTTGTCCAAGAAGGGCGGCCGCAACAACAACGGCCGCATCACCGTGCGTCGGCGCGGCGGCGGTCACAAGCGGCGTTACCGCAAGATCGATTTCAAGCGGACCAAGCACGATGTGCCCGCCAAGGTTTTCAGTGTGGAATACGACCCCAATCGCAGCGCCCGGATCTGCCTGTTGCACTACATCGACGGCGACAAGCGGTACATCATCTGGCCCAAGGGCTTGAAGGTTGGCGACGCGATCCTGTCGGGTCCCGAATCCCCGTTCAACCTGGGCAACGCGTTGCCCCTGGAGCGGATTCCCCTGGGTACCCTGGTGCACAACGTCGAGCTGACCATCGGCAAGGGCGGCCAGATGGCCCGCAGTGCCGGGTCCTACGCCCAGGTCATGGCCAAGGAGGGCGACTACGTCACCCTGCGGTTGCCCAGCGGCGAAGTGCGCATGGTGCACAAGCGCTGTTACGCGACCATCGGCGAAGTCGGCAACTCCGAGCACGAGAACGTGGTCAGCGGCAAGGCCGGTCGGTCGCGCTGGCTGGGACGTCGCCCCAAGGTCCGCGGTGTGGCCATGAACCCGGTGGATCACCCGCATGGCGGCGGCGAGGGCCGTACCAGCGGTGGCCGTCATCCGGTGACGCCGTGGGGTATGCCGACCAAGGGATTCAAGACGCGCAGGAAGAAGCCGTCCGACGCTTTCATCGTGCGTCGGCGCAAACTCAAGAAGAAGTAACGAGGGCCGGAGCATCCGTTCCGCTGAGCAGTGAGGAAAAGAACGCATGGCTAGATCAATCAAGAAGGGACCCTTTATCGAGGCTTCCCTCCTGGCCAAGATCGAGAACATGAACAGCAAGAGCGAGAAGCGGGTCCTCAAGACCTGGTCCCGTCGTTCAACCATCGTTCCGGAGTTCCTGGGCCACACCATCGCCGTGCACAACGGACGGCAGTTCGTGCCCGTGTACATCCAGGAGAACATGGTGGGGCATAAGCTCGGTGAGTTCGCGCCGACGCGGACCTATCGCGGCCACACGAGCAAGAAGTAACCGGAGGTTGTGACTGATGGAGGCAAGAGCCGTCTCTAAATACATCCGCATCTCCGCCCGCAAGACCCGTCAGGTCGCCGACCTGATCCGGGGCAAGCGGGTGAGCGAGGCGCTGGGCATTCTGGCCCTTACGCCCCGCAAGGCGTCCCCGATCCTGCGTAAGGCCGTGCTTTCCGCTTCGGCCAACGTCAGGAATCGTGAGGAAACCGAAAAGCCCACGCCCAATGAGGCCCTCTTCATCAAGGAGATCCTCATCGACGAAGGCCCCACGCTCAAGCGGATCCGTCCGCGGGCCCAGGGCCGGGCGTACCGCATCATGAAGCGGACGAGCCATATCAAGGTGACCGTCAGCAGCGAGGTCTGAAAGACCAGCACGTGAGCCTGCCGCGGCCGGCAGCGGAGAGATGAACCGGCGCCCTGCGGGGCCGCCCAAGGAAGGATGACCATGGGTCAGAAGACACATCCAATCGGATTCCGCCTGGGGATCGTCAAGGACTGGAACTCGGCTTGGTTCAGCGACAAGCACTTCGCGGACTGGCTGAACGAGGACCTGCTGCTGCGCAAGTACCTGATGAAGCGCGTGGGTAACGCCGGGGTGGAGTCGATCAAGATCAAGCGGTTCCGCGAGAAGATCAACATCATCATCGCGACGAGCCGTCCCGGTGTGGTGATCGGTCGCAAGGGCGCCAACGCCGACCAGTTGCGTGCCGAACTGCAGAAGATGGTGGGCAAGAACGTCAAGCTCGACGTGGAAGAGGTCAAGAAGCCCGAGTTGAGCGCTCCGTTGGTCGCCGACCACATCGCGGCTCAGCTCGAAGGTCGGGTTGCCTTCCGTCGGGCCATGAAGAAGGCCATCGCCACGGCCATGCGCATGGGCGCCAAGGGCATCAAGATCCGCTGCGCCGGCCGTTTGGGCGGCGCGGAGATGGCCCGCATCGAAAGCTACCACGACGGTAGCGTGCCCCTGCACACCCTGCGCGCCGATATCGACTACGGCACCGCCACCGCGCGGACCCAGTACGGCGCCATCGGGGTGAAGGTTTGGATCTGCAAGGGTGAGATTTTCCCCGCCGAGTTCAAGGAAAAGCTGCGCAAGCAGGTCGTTGAACAGCGGGCGTAGGGAATTCGCGGCCCCTGGGGGCCGCCCGGCAAGGATAGCGAGCGCAAGGTTCTTGGTATCCGCCGTCAAGGGCGGAGCGCAGAAAGAGGACGACGAACCATGTTGATGCCGAAGCGCACGAAGTATCGCAAGATGATGAAGGGCAAGCGTCGGGGCCTGGCCCACCGCGGCTCCACCATCGCCTTTGGCGATTACGGGCTGATGGCCCTGGACAACGGCTGGATCTCCAGCCGGCAGATCGAGGCCACTCGTGTGGCCATCACCCGGCGGATGAAGCGTGTGGGACAGGTCTGGATCCGTGTCTTTCCGGACAAGCCCGTCACGCTGAAGCCCGCCGAGACCCGCATGGGTAAGGGCAAGGGCGCGCCTGAATACTGGGTGGCCGTGGTCAAGCCGGGCCGGATCCTCTTCGAGATCAACGGCGTCGACCAGGAGCTGGCCAAGAGGGCTCTGGGCCTGGGCGCCGCCAAGCTGCCCTTCAAGACCCGGATCGTCAGCCGCCAGGGAGATCAGTCATGATGAAAGCCAGTGAGTACCGGGACCTCCCCCTCGAAGAGCTTGAGCAGATCGTGGTGGATAAGTCCGAGGAACTGATGAATCTGAAGATCCGGGTCAAGATGCGCAGCATCGACAACCCGTTGCAGGTGCGCGAGGCCCGGCGTGAAATCGCCCGGATCAAGAGCGTCATCAATCAGAAGAAAGTCGCCCAGTAGGGCCTGCGGTCGCGGCCGGCGCGCGCCGGCCCGGTCAGGGAGAAGAAGAAGATGGATAACACTGAACGAAACCTCAGGGCCACGCGGATCGGCGAGGTGGTTTCCGACAAGATGGACAAGACCGTGGTCATCAAGGTGAGCCGGCGGTTTCCCCATCCCCTGTACAAGCGGATCATCACGCGGACGGCCAAGATCCTGGTCCACGACGAGGAGAATACTTGCCACGTCGGCGACACGGTCAAGGTGATGGCCATGCGACCCATGTCCAAGCGCAAGCGCTGGCGGGTGGCGGAAGTCCTGGAACGGGCCAAGTAGGCTGAAGCGACTGAACCCGGGGCCGTTGCGCCCGGAGGAATGGTGACATGATTCAGGAAAGCACGAAACTCACGATTGCGGACAACTCCGGGGCCAAGACGGCCACGTGTATCCGCGTCCTCGGCGGAACGGGCCGCCGCTACGCCCGCGTGGGCGACGTTGTGGTGGCCGCCGTCAAATCGGCCATTCCCAACGGGAACGTGAAAAAGGGCCAGGTCATCCGTTGCGTCATCGTGCGCACGGCCAAGGAGATCGGCCGCAAGGACGGTTCCTACATCCGCTTCGGCGACAACGCCGCGGTGGTCCTGCAGCCCGAGAGCCAGGAGCCCGTCGGTACCCGCATCTTCGGCCCCGTGGCCCGTGAGCTGCGGGACAAGAAGTTCATGAAGATCGTCTCCCTGGCTCCGGAGGTGCTGTGATGCGCGTCAAAAAGGGTGACACGGTGATGGTGGTTTCCGGAAACGACAAGGGGAAGGAAGGCAAGGTCCTGAAGGTCTTCCCCGAAAAGAACCGGATCATCGTGGAAAAGGTCAATCTGATCAAGCGGCACACCAAGGCCAGTCGCGACCTTCCCCGGGGTGGGATCATCGAAAAAGAGGGTCCGATCAACGCGTCCAACGTCATGCTGGTTTGCCCGACCACCGGTCGGCCCACCCGCATCGGCAGGGAAATCCTCTCGGACGGAAGCCGCGCTCGCGTCAGCAAGAAAAGCGGCGAGATGCTGAACGACTGATTCTGCTGGTAGGAATGAGCTACCGGAAGGAATGGAGAAATGGCAGCTGCTGTGAAACCCCGTATGCGGGAAATCTACGAGCAGGACGTGACCCAGGCTCTGCAGGAGAAGTTCCAGTTTGGGAGCCCCATGCAGATCCCGCGACCGGTGAAGGTCGTGATCAACATGGGCCTGGGCCGGGCGTTCAATAACCCCAAGATCATCGAGAGTGCCCTTGAGGAACTCGGAGTGATCACCGGTCAGAAGGCCGTGCCCACCAAGGCGCGCAGGTCCATCTCGAACTTCAAACTTCGTGAGGGCATGAACATCGGTGCCATGGTCACCCTGCGCGACCAGCGCATGTGGGAGTTCCTGGACCGCCTGATCAACTTTGCTTTGCCCCGGATCCGGGACTTCCGGGGGATTTCGACCAAGCTGAGCGGGAGCGGGGATTACACCCTGGGCCTCAAGGATCAGCTGATCTTCCCGGAAATCGAGTACGACAAGGTCGATGAGCCGCGTGGCATGAACATCACCATTGTCACCACCGCCAGGAATGACGAAGAAGGGCGCGAGCTGCTGCGCCTGCTGGGAATGCCGTTTCGGCGTTAGGAGGAATCGAGAGTGGCCAAGAAATCACTCATCGCCAAGGCCCAGCGCACGCCCAAGTTCAAGGTGCGCGCATACAACCGTTGCCGTCGCTGCGGGCGACCCCGCGGCTACATAAGAAAGTTCGGCATGTGCCGCATCTGTTTCCGTGAACTCGCCCTCAGGGGCGATATCCCGGGTATCACCAAGGCCAGCTGGTAGAGCAACCAGGAGCGAGATCATGAGCATGACAGATCCGATCGCGGATATGCTGACCCGCATCCGGAACGCCACCCAGGCCGGACACCGGCGGGTGGTCATCCCGGCCAGCAACCAAAAGCGGGCCATGGCCCAGCTCCTCAAGGAGCAGGGTTACATCGACAGGTTCGAGGAGTTCGAGGAGGACGCTCAGGGCAGCCTGAGGTTGTTCCTCAAGTACTATGCCCGAGACGGTCGGAGCGTGGGAGTGATCGAGGGTATTCGGCGCGTCAGCCGCCCCGGTCGCCGCATCTTCGCCGGCAAGGAAAACATTCCCAAGGTCTGCGGTGGTTATGGGATTTCCATCCTGTCCACCAACCAGGGGATCCTCACGGGGCACCAGTGCCGGATGCGTGGCATCGGCGGGGAAGTGCTCTGCGAGGTCTGGTAACGACGACCGCAACTGTTTGAGACCGGCCACGGAACGACGTTCCGGAACCGCGGAGGAAAACGATGTCGCGCATTGGAAAGTACCCGATTCCCCTGCCCTCCGGGGTGACCGTCCAGATCGACGGGAACACCTCGATTGTCAAGGGGCCCAAGGGTGAACATCGGCAGCATATCCCCGAGGGGCTTGCCTTCGAGGAGAAGGACGGGGCTATGCATGTGACGTGCCCCGAAGAGTCCAAGAACCTGCGGGCCCGCCATGGGCTGGTCCGGGCGCTGATCGCCAACCAGGTCACCGGGGTCACCGAGGGCTTCACCAAGAAGCTCGAGATCATCGGCGTGGGTTACCGTGCCGCGGTCCAGGGCAAGGTGCTCGATCTGCAGTTGCAGTTCAGTCACCCGGTGAACTATCCCATTCCGGATGACGTGACCATCAACTGTCCGGACAACACGCACATCCACGTGTCGGGGATCGACAAGCAGCGCGTCGGTCAGATCGCCGCGGAGATCCGTGCCTACCGGAAGCCTGAGCCCTACAAGGGCAAGGGGATCCGCTACGAGGGCGAGAATGTCGTCAGGAAGGCCGGCAAGGCCGCCGGCAAGTAGGACCCGCTGGACCCGAAAGGGTCTGGGGGCCACAGGAGACGGAAAATGAGCAGCATCAGCAGCAAACGGATCAAGGCCCGGACCAAGCGGAAGATCGGGATTCGCAAGCGGATCCACGGCACTCCCGAGCGGCCCCGGCTTACGGTGTTCCGCAGCCACCGGAATATCTACGCCCAGGTGGTGGACGATCTGAAGGGCGCCACCCTTCTGGCCTGCGACGGCAAGCACGCCGCGGCCGAAGAGATCCCCGAGGGTGTGGACGGCAAGTGCGCGGTCGCCTACAAGGTCGGCCGGACCATCGCTGCGAAGGCCAAGGATCAGGGCATCACGACCATGGTCTTCGACCGCAGCGGTTACCTCTATCACGGACGCATCGCCGCCCTGGCCCGTGGGCTCAGGGATGGGGGCATCGAAGTCTAGATTCGGATCGGCATCGGTGCCGGTCGGACGAACAGGAGCAGGAAAGATGGCGGATTTCTCGAATCAGCGAGCAGGAGGACCTCCGGGACGCGGACGTGGCCCAGGCGGACCCGGTGGCCCCGGCGGTTTCGGCGGACGTAACCCCGGTGGCCCGGGTGGCCCCGGTGGTTTCGGCGGACGTGGGCGTGGCCCGGGCGGCCCCCGGCGCGACAACCGTGACCAGGGCTCGGACATGCACGAGAACGTGATCAACATCAACCGAGTGGCCAAGGTGGTCAAGGGTGGCCGTCGCTTCAGCTTCAGCGCCATCGTGACCGTCGGTGACGGCAAGGGCAAGGTCGGCGTTTCCATGGGCAAGGCCAACGAGATCGCCGACGCGATCCGTAAGGGCGGCGAAGCTGCCCGTGCCGCCCAGATCAAGGTGCCCATGCTCGGCGACACCATTCCCTACCAGGTCATCGGTCGCTTCGGCGCCAGTCGCGTGCTGCTCAAGCCCGCTTCCCCCGGTACGGGTGTTATCGCCGCCGGAGGCGTCCGCGCCATCCTGGAGGCCGCCGGTGTCAAGAATATCCTGACCAAGCAGTTGGGTTCCCGGAACCCCAACAACGTGGTCAAGGCCACGATGGACGGCCTGCGCCAGCTGCGCACCGTCGAGGAGATCGCGGCCAAGCGCGGCCTGTCGGTGCGCGAGGTCCTGGGACTGGAGAAGAAGGCTGCGGCCCCGGCTCCTGCGCCCGAGGCCGAGGTGCCCGCTCCGGAAGCCGAGAAGGAGTCCGCGGACAATGAGTAACGGCAAGCTGAAAATCACGCAGGTGCGCAGCATCATCGGTCGCCCCGAAAAGCACCGGCGCATCATCCAGGCCTTGGGCCTGCGTCACAACCAGACCTCGGTGATCAAGGACGACACTCCGATCATCCGCGGCATGGTGTTCAAGGTCCGCCATCTCGTGAATGTCGAAGAGGTGAAGTAGACATGCTCAAACTGAATAATATCGGCGCCCCCCGAGGCGCAAACCGGGACAAGAAGCGCCGTGGGCGCGGTATCGGTTCCGGCACCGGCAAGACCGCTGGGCGCGGGCACAAGGGCCAGAAGGCCCGTTCCGGCGGCGGCATCCCCCCCTGGTTCGAAGGTGGCCAGATGCCCCTGAACCGTCGGCTGCCCAAGCGGGGGTTCACCAACATTTTCAAGAAGCAGTTCCAGCTGGTGAACCTGGATGCTCTGGACGAGCGCTTCCAGGCGGGCGAGAAGATCGACGGCATCGCCATGGCCAAGGCCGGTCTGATCAAGTACCCGGAGCGGCCCATCAAGCTGCTGGGCCGAGGAAAAGTGGAGAAGTCGTTCCAGCTGGAAGTCGCCAAGGCCAGCAAGAGTGCGGTTGCGGCCGTCGAGGCTGCGGGCGGATCCGTGACCATCACCGGTTGATCCGGTCCTGTAACTTCAAGCCAAAGGAAGCTTTGCTTTGAACATCACCAGCAGCTACCAGAGCATGTTCAGGATCCCGGAACTGAAACGGCGGATCGTGTTCACTGCCATTATCCTGCTGATTTATCGGCTGGGCGGCCACTTTCCTACGCCGGGGATCAACCGGACGGCCCTGGCGGCGTTCTTCGACTCGCAGTCGGGATCGCTCATGGGGCTGTACGACATGTTCTCCGGGGGAAATCTGCGCAACGCGACCATTTTCGCCCTGGGGATCATGCCCTACATCAGCGCCTCGATTATCTTCCAGCTTCTGCAGGCCGTTGTGCCCTATTTCGAGAAGCTGGCCAAGGAAGGCGAATCCGGGCGCAAGAAGATCACCCAGTACACGCGTTTGGGAACGGTGGCGCTGGCCCTGATCCAGTCCTTCAGCATGGCTGCGGGCCTGGAGCAGATGTCCGGCGGGATCGTGACCACGCCGGGGTTGGGCTTCAAGCTGCTGACGGCGCTGACCCTGACCGCCGGTACGGTGTTCGTGATGTGGTTGGGCGAGCAGATCGATGAACGGGGTATCGGCAACGGCATTTCGTTGATCATCTTCATCGGGATCGTCGCGCGCTACCCGACGGACATCCTCAATACCGCTCAGCAACTCGCCAGCGGCGACATGAACATCGTCAAGGCCTTGTTCATCTTCGTCTTCATGATCGGAGTGATCGCCGCCATCATCGCCATCACCCAGGGGGCGCGGAAGATTCCGGTGCAGTACGCCAAGAAGATCGTGGGCCGTCGGGTCTACGGCGGGGCGAACACGCACATTCCCCTGAAGGTCAACACGGCCGGCGTGATTCCCATCATCTTCGCCCAGTCGATCATCATGTTCCCGGGCACCCTGGGGGCGATCTTCCCGGACAGTTCGTTCTTCACGACGTTGAGCTTCCTGTTCCGTCCGCCCCACCCGGTGTACGTGATCATCTACTCGACCCTGATCATCCTGTTCGCCTACTTCTACACCGCGGTGATCCTCAACCCGGTGGACCTGGCGGACAACATGAAGAAACAGAGCGGGTTCATCCCCGGCGTGCGGCCGGGGAAGAAGACCGCCGAATACATCGACCGGATCCTGACCCGGGTGACGCTCCCCGGTGCGGTGTTCCTGGCGGTCATCGCCATTCTGCCGGATATGATGATCTACTACCTCAAGGTTCCGTTCTACTTCGGGGGCACGGGGTTGCTGATCGTCGTGGGCGTGGCTTTGGATACGCTGCAGCAAATCGAGTCGCACCTGGTCATGCGTCATTACGATGGGTTCATGAGCAAGGGCCGCCTCCGGTCGGCGCGGAGGTAGCGGTTTGAACGTCGTTCTGATGGGGCCTCCGGGAGTGGGTAAAGGGACCCAGGCGCGGTACCTGACCAGGGACCAGGGTCTGGTCCACATCTCCACCGGGGACATGCTCCGGTTGGCGGTTACGACCGGGACGCCCCTTGGCCGGAAGGTCGCAAAGGTCATGACGACCGGAGAATTGGTCTCGGACGATTTGATGATGGAGCTGGTCAGGGAACGCATCCAGCAGCCGGACGCCGCAGGGGGCTGGCTCCTGGACGGATTCCCGCGGACCGAGGCCCAAGCCGAGGGTTTAGCGGAGATGCTGGGACAGATCGGCCAGACCATCGACACGGTTTTGATCATCATGGCCCCGAACGAGGTGATCATCGATCGTCTGACCTCGCGGGTGACCTGCCGCGTATGCGGCAAGATCATGCACCGCAAGGAGTTGAGCCCCGATAGGCCGGGCGCGTGCCCAGCCTGCGGTGCCGAAAAGGATCCTGTCACCGATGGCCCTGCGGTCTTCCATCGGGACGATGACAAGGAAAGAACCATCCGCAGAAGGCTGGATGTGTTCGCCCAACAGACCCTGGCTGCTGCCGGGATCCTGGAGAAACGATTCCGGTCCGTCAGGATCCAGGGAACCGGGACTCCGGACGAGGTTGCGGCAGAGGTGGCCGATGCCCTGGAGTAAGCAGGACATCAAACTGAAGTCGGCCGCCCAGGTTGACAAAATGCAGGCCAGCTGTGAGGTTTTGGCTTCTGTCTTTCTCGAGATTCGCTCCCTGGTGCAGCCCGGCCTCACCACGGCGGAACTCGACCAAGTCATCGAGAAGTTGGTCCGGGATGCCGGTTGCGTTCCCTCTTTCAAGGGGTACAACGGGTTTCCCGCTTCCGCCTGCATTTCGGTCAACGAGGAAGTCGTCCACGGCATTCCCGGATCGCGGAAGCTGCAGGACGGCGACATCGTCGGCATCGATATCGGCCTGATCAAGGATGACTGGCACGCCGACAGCGCCGAGACCATTGCGGTGGGAACGCCGGGGCCGGAAGCGCAGAGGCTTTTGACGGTGACGCAGGAGTGCCTGGAGCTGGGAATCCAGGCGATCGCTCCCGGAAAGCGCCTTTCGGTAATCGGCACGGCCATCGAGGCTCACGCTCGTCAAGCCGGGTTTTCGGTGGTGGAATCTCTCGTGGGCCACGGTATCGGCCGAAGCCTGCACGAGGATCCGCAGGTGCCCAATTTCCGGTGCTTCTCCATGCCGGATCCCGTCATGGAGGAGGGCCTGGTCATCGCCATCGAACCGATGATCAACGCCGGCACCAAACGCGTGGTCACCTTGAGTGACCAGTGGACGGTGGTGACGGCCGACAGGAAACTGTCAGCCCATTTCGAGCATACGGTTGCGGTGACCGCCGACGGGCCCCGCATCCTGACCCGGCGCGGAACCGGTGTGGCCGCATTCTGAGAGGCATAGGGAATGGCCAAGGAAGAAGGAATCAGCGTTGAAGGAACGGTCGTCGAGGCCTTGCCCAACGCGATGTTCCGAGTGGAACTGGAAAACAAGCACGTCGTGCTGGCTCATGTTTCGGGGAAGATGCGCATGCATTTCATCCGGATCCTGCCGGGCGACAAGGTGACGGTGGAGTTGTCCCCCTACGACCTGACGCGGGGGCGGATCACCTACCGCTACAAGTAGCAAGAGGTCGCCCGATCCGACGGGTCGGTAGCGACAGGAGGCCAATCATGAAGGTTCGCAGTTCGGTCAAGAAGATCTGCCCGAAGTGCAAGGTCATCCGGCGCAAGGGCGTGGTGCGTGTGATTTGTATCACGCGGCGTCACAACCAACGCCAGGGTTGAAGGCGAAGCTGGATCCGGGACTTTTCCCGCGTAGCGGACGTCCTGACGGATCCGGAACCCGAAGAAAGGAGCCATAGTGGCGCGCATTGCCGGTGTGGATATTCCCAACAACAAGAGGATCGGGACGTCCCTGACCTACATCTACGGCATCGGCCCCCATCGGGCCGGAGAGATCTGCCGCAAGGTCAGCATCGACCCTGAAATCAAGACCCGGGACCTGACCGAAGAGCAGACTCGGTCCATCATCGGGATCCTCGACAAGGAATATCAGGTTGAAGGTACCCTGCGTACCGAGAACGCCATGAACCTGCAGCGTCTGATGGATATCGGATGCTACCGGGGCCTGCGGCACAGGCGAAAGCTGCCGTGCCGGGGCCAGAACACGAAGAACAACGCCCGCACCCGTAAAGGCCCGAAGGGCCGTCCCGGCGGCAAGAAGAAGTAGATCATATGATCTGCCAGGAGGTTTGAAGTGGCGACTGCCAAGGACAAACGGGGAAAGACGCGGAAGGCCAAGTTGAAACTGGACTCGGTGGGCGTGGCCCACATCAAGTCGAGTTTCAACAACACCCTCATCACCATGACCGACCTGCAGGGCAACGTGATCACGTGGTCCTCGGGCGGGCACCAGGGACGCTACAAGGGCAGTCGCAAGTCGACCGCTTTTGCCGCGCAGCTGGCTGCCCGGTTCTGCGCCCAGGAGGTTATCTCGGGCGGAATGCGCAAGGTCGAGGTGTGGGTCAAGGGCCCCGGGTCTGGTCGCGAGGCCGCGGTCCGCAGCTTGAAGGCTGAGGGCCTGGAAGTGACCAGGATCCGGGATTGTACCGCGATCCCCCACAACGGCTGCCGGCCCAAGAAACGCCGTCGGCTGTAGTCTCAACGCACGGACGGTCCGCGGGAGAACGCCGACCGTTCAGGAGGTTCATAAGAATGGCCAGGTACACAGGCGCAAAGTGTAAACTTTGCCGACGTGAGGGGATGAAGCTTTTTCTCAAGGGCGAACGCTGCTACGGCAGCTCTTGTGCCATCGAACGCCGGCCTTACGGGCCGGGTCAGCATGGCCGTCGCCGTGGGCGTAAACCCTCGGACTACAAACTTCAGCTTCGTGAGAAGCAGAAGGTTCGTGCAATCTATGGCGTCCTGGAGCGACAGTTCCGCCTCTACTTCGCCGAGGCGAACCGGCGCATGGGCGCTACGGGCGAGAACCTCTTCAATCTCCTGGAGAAGCGTCTCGACAATGTCATTTACCGGTTGGGATTCGCTCCTTCCCGGGCATCTGCCCGACAGTTGATCCGCCACAAGCACGTGCTGGTCGGTGATGTCGTTTGCGACGTCCCAAGCCGGCAGGTCAAGGTGGGTCAAATCGTCAGGATCCGCACAAAGAGCCAGAACATCCCGCAGGTTGTCGGCGCCATCAAGGATGCCAACAAACGCGACCGTCTGCCGTTCGTCCAAGCCGACGACAAAAAGATGGAGGGGCACTTGGTTTCCGAGCCCCAGTTGAGCGACCTGCCCATCCCGATCCAGGAAAACCTGATCGTGGAACTCTACTCGAAGTAAGGTACGCGCTGATTCGAAGGGATGGAGGATTCTATGAAGTGGGTCAATATGATGATGCCGGAGGGGGTCAAGGTTACGGCCGAAAACCCCGCCGAGCATTTCGCGGAGATCGAGATTGCGCCCCTGGAGCGCGGTTTCGGCCATACTCTGGGCAATGCCCTGCGGCGTACGCTGCTGTCTTCGATTCACGGGCACGGCATCGCCGCGGTCCAGATCGAGGGCGTCAAACACGAGCTGAGCACCGTGCCCGGTGTTCTGGAAGATGTGACGGATATCGTGCTCAACCTCAAGGGCGTCGTGTTCAAGCTGTCCGATGCCCCCTCGGGCTGGGTCACGGTCGACGCGACGGGTCCCGGTGTGGTCAACGCTTCGATGATCACCGGAAACCCCGAGCTGGAGGTCATCAACCCCGATCACGTGATCTGCACGTTGACCGAGGAAGAGGACTTCAGCTGCCGACTCTATGTCGAAACGGGCCGCAACTACGTGGACCGCGAGTCGCACGTGATCCCCGACGAGGTGATCGGCGTCATCCGCATGGACACCAACTTCTCGCCGGTGCGGAAGGTCAGCTTCCGGGTCGAGGATACGCGCGTGGGCCAGCGGACGGATTATGACAAGCTGATCTTGGGCATCACCACCAACGGCGCCGTGAGGCCCGAGGACGGGGTGGCCTTCGCGGCCAAGCTCCTGAAGGACCAGCTCCAGCTCTTCATCAACTTCGACGAGGCGCCCATCGATGCCCAGGAAATCGAAGTGAACGAGGAGCAGGACCGCCTGGTGGACCTGCTGTCGCGCAATGTCGAGGAACTGGAGCTCTCGGTGCGGTCGGCAAACTGCCTGAAGTCCGGCCACATCAAGACACTGCATGACCTGGTGACCAAGAACGAACAGGAAATGCTCAAGTTCAGGAACTTCGGCCGCAAGAGCCTCAACGAGATCCTGGAGATCCTCGAAGGCATGGACTTGCAGTTCGGGATGTCCTTCGATCCCGAGGTCGAAAACAAGGTTCGGGAGCGCACCGGCGCCTGACGGCGGCCTGATTCAACTGGACGGCCGATAAGGCGGCCGCCGCCAGCACCCATAAGGATGGAATGACCAATGCGACACAACGTCAGTGGACGCAAACTGAACCGGACCACGGCCCATCGAAAGATGCTGTACCGCAACCTGGTGACCTCGCTGATCAAGCACGAGCGTATCCAGACTACGGTGCCCAAGGCCAAAGAAGCCCGTTCGGTTGCCGAGAAACTTATCACCTACGCCAAACGGGGTGACCTGCATGCCCGGCGCATTGCGGCGAGGAAGATCACCGAGCCGGCTGTGCTGGCCAAGCTGTTCGAGGAAATCGGTCCCCGCTATGCCGAGCGTCCTGGCGGATACACGCGCATTCTGCGCATGGGTCCCCGCAAAGGCGACAATGCGGAGATGGCGATCCTGGAACTGGTCGACGGCACCGCACGGCCCACGGTGAAGGACTCCCTGAAGCGCAAACGTGCCCGGAAGATCATGGTCGCCGAGGAGAAGGCCGAGGCCAAGGCCGCCCTGATCGAAGAGGCCGAGGAGCGGGCCGAAGCCGCCGCGGATGCCGAAGCCCCCGAGGCCGACGCTGACGCCGCAGCCGAGGACCAGGACGAGACCGAAACCGACAAGGACGACGCGGGCGCCTAGCCCCTTCAGCCTTCCTATTGCTTGGACACCGGGCCCCAGGCCCGCGATGAACCCCCGGCGGTCGACCGTCGGGGGTTCTGCTGTCCGCAGGGATCGTTATCGGTACCTCGCCTTCACATTGCCCCATGACGTCGCTTCGTCGTAAGCGTCTAAGCAACCGCATCTATCTTGTGCATGGTGTGTCCGGCATAATGTCTCCTCTTGAAAGGAGACATCATCATGTCAAAATCCAGGCCTCAGCGGCGCACTGCCGCCGAAATCAGGAA